>ENA-OZGN01000434-OZGN01000434.1-human-gut-metagenome-genome-assembly--contig:-NODE-434-length-14210-cov-26.590251_pt1 | contig 14210 bp, 10 predicted proteins | sample MGYA00245115_ERZ653655 | MGnify/ENA primary metagenome ERZ653655 (study PRJEB26926, sample SAMN06165105) | human gut metagenome | biome: ENVO:00009003; feature: ENVO:2100002; material: ENVO:00002003... | reverse complement strand
CTCCGTCGTCGGCAGCGTCAGATGTGTATAAGAGACAGAGATAGTATTATGATAAGAGGTTATATTAATAATCCAAAACAGCTATCTAAAGAGATGCAATTACGCATTGCAAGTATGGCTGAAAAACAGGTGAGAATAGCAGAATTAGGCTTCCCATTGAACGAAAAAAATTGGTGCAAACTAACACAAGGGCAAATTTTAATTCAAGCACTAGAAGCCTTAGAATTGCTTTCTGATGAGCAACAAAAATCAATTATTAATTCATACAATAACTTAATGTTAGAATGAGTGAACAAATAGATGATAGTTATGTTAATGGTGTCTATGTAAAAGCTGATGGAACTGAACAAGTTGAGATTAATCCTCAATATGTTTATATGACTGTTCCTAGCAAATATGTTTGTGTTTATCACAAGCTATTAGTTCTTATGGCACAATATGGACTTGATATGCTTAATGATTGTTCTGCTACTTGTAAAGGTAATAATAAGAATATTGTTACTTGTTGGAATATGTTTCAATCTGCTATGGCAGCATATCAACTTGGTCAAGATAAACTTGCTGAAACTCTTCTTAAATATATTAAAGGTCAACTTAATATTATTTATGAAGGTAGTGAACAAGTTCAGTATAGTGGTTCTATTACACTTCCTGTTGATGAAGAAGGTAAAATTCATGCAATAGTTAGTTGTGGAGATGCTCCTAAATTTTATGTTGACCCTGAAACTGGTAAACTTTGGGAGAAGAAAGAAGAAGGTAAAGAATATAATGAAACTTATAGTCTTAGTGATGTTGATTATGATAATGAATAATGTGAATGTGTTCCATCCTCTACGGGGGGTCTACACTATGAATTTAGTAAACCTAGAGAACGTATGAAAACAATAGAAGAAGAACTTGGTAAAGTTAGTCTTACTTGTAATGGTCAATGGAATGATAGACCTTATGAAAGACTATGTATAGTTCATGACGGTTTCTATGCTAGCTATATATCTCGTAAAGCTGTTCCTGCTGGTATTCCTTTATCTAATGAAGAGTATTGGCAGCCTATTGCTAAACTTCGAGAAGATTTAGTTATTGATTATGAAACTTTCAAGAAAGAAATATTAGAACTTATTGCTGTTGTTCAAAGAGGTCTTAAAGCTGCTAGAATTGTAGTATCTACAATGGAAGATAGAGATGCTCTTACATGGGAACAAATTGGAGTAGGTTGTGAAGTTTATGTTATTGAAACTAAAAAGAGTTATATTCTTGATGAAATAACTCCTGTTACTAATGCAAAGAAATGGCATCTTGAAGCTGATTCTGAAATTGGTTCTAAATTTGTAGAATCATTTAGTGGTATGTTTCCAAGAGCAATTGCAGAACGTGCAGTTGCTGATGAATTTGGTATTAATATTCAAGATAATTATCTTCGTCGTAATGTTGTAGTTAATTATATGGCACAAGTACTTAAACAGTATTTTGAAGATAATGCTGTTCAAATACTTGAAGGTCAGATTACTCCTGAAATGCTTAGTGAATCTGTTAAACAAATGTTTACTGCTTCACAGATTACTAATGCAGCTGATGAAGAAGATTTAACTGTTGTTGATAATCTTCTTAAATTTGCAGATAAAGACTATAATATAAACGATTATAGTGGAAAGGCTCGTAAATATCTTCGTAAGAATATGATTAGTGGTGTTAATACTCTTACTCAAGATATGATTAACGAGCCTAATACTATTTATATACTTCAATATGATTATTGTTTAGCTGGACAAACTATTGAACTTCCAGATAATAGTATTATTCTTTGGAGAGGTGGTAGAATGTATGATGGTGCAGTTAAACTAAATCAATGTAGACTTCTTAGTAATTATCGTCAAGAAGATATGTTTGATAAAGAGTCTATATCTCTTGATGGAAATTGGGCTGTTGGTCAAATACTTTATCATCCTCTTGATTTAGGTGAAGATAATAAACAAGTTGAAATTGTTGGTTGGGGTGGAGCTTATACTAATGATTTTTATTGGTTTTGGGATGGTGAAAAATGGGTAAGTATGGGTTTTGATTTATCTGTATATCTTACTCGTGCTGAATTTGAAGCTTTCTTAGAGAAGTTAAGAGAAGAGATGGAAAAGTTTTATGCTTGGCTTCTTGCAGAACTTAAAAAGATTAATGACCATCTTGAAATTCATGATAATCAAATATCTCAATTACAACAAAATATTGTTGATATTAATACTAGAATTAATAATCTTATTACTGAATATAATGCTAAATTTGAAGATATTTATAATAAGATTGGAGATTTAAATAGTAATATAGAAGGTAGTATTAATAATCTTGAGCAATATATTAATAATAAGATTGAAGAAATTCTTAATAAAATAAATCAAAATGGTAGTAATATCACTAATGAGTATAAACAATATTTTGAAAGTAATTATGTATCAATGTTTAAAAATAAGATTAGACCGGGTACTAATATTACTTTTGTTGAAAATGATGATGGTACTATTACTATTAATGCTGCCGGTGGAAGTTCTGGCGGAGGTGGATTAACCGAAGAAGAAGTACGTAATATTATTAATTCTATACTTAATAATTATTATACTAAGCAAGAAATTAATGATATTATTGCTGGTCTTGAAGGAGGTGGTGGCTCTGGTGGAGATGGCACTCATAATGTTATGTCTGTTACTCAACTTGGTGAAGCTAGAACAGGTAAGTATCTTGTTATGAATAAATTTGCAGATAGTGAAACTAAACCTAGTAGACTTGATGTAGATTTTAATTCTCTCTATACTGATATTAAAAATAAATTAGTTGGAGAAGGATTTGGACAAGGTGGTGGAAGCGGAGAAGGCAGTGGTGGAGTTGCTGCTAGTCAAATTCAAGCTTGGATTGCTGCTGTTGTTCCTATCGGTTCTATTATGCTTTGGGATGATTCAACTCCTCCTAATGGTTGGGAAGTTTATACCGCTGCACAAGGACGTTTTGTTATGGGTTATATACCTAATGGTATTAATATTTATAATAATCCTAAACAAGGAAATCTTGATTGGAAAACTGTTCTTGAAAATATTAAAGATACATATGACCCTGCTGCTCCCGGTCGTAATGTAAGTGCATATGGATTTTATATTGGTGGTACTGATTTACCTCTTCATCAACACGCTGTTGCTGTTGGAAAATCTAAATCTGGCGATAATAATCACCATGTTATAACGCCTAGTAACTGGCGATTTGTATCAGGTGAGTTAGATAGGGATGTTTACAATGGCTATCCTTATGGCACTGATAGAAATAGACTTGATAATTTTGGTATTAATCGTTCTACTAATTGGTATATGACTGGACCTAATATTAGTAATAATGGTGAAATGACTTGGCGACAAATAAGTGGTAATAGATGGACAGGTGATTATCTTGCTATTAATAAACTTATGCCTACTATTGCTTTACATTATATTAAACGTGTTTCTAATCCGTGGTAATTATGGCTGAAGAAGAAAATGTTTTTGTTGGTACTAATTGTCAATCTTTTGACCCTAGTAAAGTTCAGTGTGATAAAGAGGGCAATATGCCAATTCATATACTAGATAAGTATTGTGAAGAAAATGATACTAGATATAATATATATCCTTTAACTGTTATACAGGCTGTATTTGATGGTTTAACTGGTACTAGACTTGATAGAATACTTGCTGCTTGTAATAGTGTTTATTTAACTTGGGAAGGTACTTTTGCTGATACTGTTAATAAACTTGATAAAATTTATCGTCGTAAAGGATATATTATTACTTATCGTGATGCAACTAATATTAATTGGACACAACGATATAATAGTGATGATATTAGTGATGCTGCTTGGACTAATCCAGATAATTGGGAAGGATGGTCTTTTGATACTGTTATTAAAGATTTAGCAGAAGCACTTGAAGAGATATTTACTAATATAGGTAATTATAAAGATTTTCTTGATATTATTACTAGTTTTATTAATGATTTTGTTATTAATGTGTTTAATAATATTAATAATTATCCTAAACTAGTTGAAATTATTAAGAATAGTACAATTGAAAGTTTGCCTATTATTATTAGAGATATATTTAATAATATTAATGAATATCCTGAGCTTAAAGAGATATTTAATCAATATATTAAACAATGGACTGAATCTATCTTTAATAATATTTCTTCTTATCCTGCTCTTAATCAATTCATAACTAATGCTATTAATGCTCATGTAGAAACTACTATTGGTAATATATTTAATAATATTGATAATTATCCTGCTATTAAAAATCTTATTATTACTAATACTGTTAATAAAGTAGTTGATATATTTAAGAATATTGGTCAATATCCAGAATTACAAGAAGCTATTCAGAATAATATTAATGAACGAGTTGATTATATATTTAATAATATTAATAATTATCCTGAACTTATTGGTATTCTTTCTGATTTAGTTTGTAATTGTGTTAAGAATATATTTGCTAATATTAATAATTATCCAGCTCTTGTTACTTGTATTAATAATGCTGTAAATAGTAGAGTTGATTATATTTTCAATAATATTGATAGATTTCCTATTCTTAAGAATCTTATTGAAACTAAAGTAGAAGCTAGAGTTACTTATATATTTGAACATATTAATAATTTTACTGAATTACTTAATGTTATTAAAGGTAATATAGAAAATATCTTTGATAATATTAATAATCATCCTAACCTTAAAGTTGTTATTGAGAATAAGGTTGAATCTACAGTTGAACATATCCTTAGTAATATAGATAATTATCCTATTATTAAAGAGAAGGTTATTCAATTCTGTAATGAAGCTATTGAAGCTAAACGTGGTGTAGCAAATGGTATTGCTAGTCTTGATGGAGATGGTAAAGTCCCAGCAAGTCAATTACCTAGTTATGTTGATGATGTTCTTGAAGGATATTATGTTGATGAAACTCATTTTGCTGAGAAATATATAGAAGATGCTCCTGTATATTATACTCCTGAAAAAGGTAAAATTTATGTTGATATAAGTGAAGATACTGAACATAGCGGTAAGACTTATCGTTGGTCTGGCACTAAATATTCAGTTATATCTGAAACTTTAGCTTTAGGTGAAGTTACAGGTACTGCTTATGATGGTGGTAAAGGTAGAAAAGCTACTGCTATAACTAATAGTTTACCAAATACTATTGTAGATACTTTAGCATTTGGTCAAGCGTATGCTAATTATGTACAATTAAAATATCATTATTATAGTAAACAATTTGCAACTACTCAAGGAGATGATCATTATGAAGCACAGCCTCATGGTCATGTAGATATACCTGTTGCTACTTCTGAATTAGCAGGTGCTATGTCTGCTGCTGATAAAGTTAAACTTGATGAAACTTTACCTAATCAAATTACTGAACTTGGTAATAATGTTTATACTAAAGAAGAAATTAATAATAAGTTTGATAATGTTCCAACAGTAGAACAAACTTATACTAAAGCCCAAGTTGATAAAGCTATTGCTGATGCTATTAAAGCTTTAATTCCTGATGGTTATGAACTTGTTATTAAAAAGAAAACAACTTAATGTTAATCATGGTGGTACTGAATAAGTGCCACCATTTAAAGTTTATAAAGTTATGCAAGATATTAATCAACAATTATATGAAAGAAAAGATACTCCTGAAGGATTTATTCCTGTTTATGGTGTAGTTGTTACTGTTCCTACTGGAGTATATACTAATGGACAAAAGGAATTTACTTGTGATAAAACTTTTGACGAAGTAAAAGAAATATTATTAAAAGGTGGGAGCATTATTGCTATTGATAATAACAATAGTAGAATTAATTTTGATAGAATTGTTATAGACAATAATGATATTAGTGCCACAATTACTTATTTTTCTAATGGTGGAATTAATAAAATCGATTTAAGTTGGGATAAAGGTATAGCTAGAGTTGGTGGTGAAGAAACTAAAAGTATTAATACTTTTGTAGCTATAGGTAGTCTTTCTCTTGTTAATAATTATAATATTGGAGCTATAATTACTAAAATACTTAATAGTGCTACTGAAGGAGAAGTATTAACTGCTATAAATTCTATATTTACTAATTTTAATAGATTTACTTCTGCCATTAATAAACCTAATTCTATATTTTATGATGATAATGGAAAATATAGTGTTAGAGTTAGTGGTAGTGTAATTGTAATAGTATGGGATGCAGATACATATATAGGACATGTTACTATTGATAACACAGGAGCTTATACTTATAATACTATTCAAATAGTTGACCAAACTCTTTATAGATTAAGTAATCTTACTATTGAACCAATAGTTAATCCTAAGATATGGGTTGGTACTACTGCTCAATATGCAGCTATTGCACAAAAAGATAACAATACTACTTATATAGTTAAATCAGATGCTTAAGTTATGGCTATATATCAAGGAGATATTGGAATACATGATATTAAACTTGGTAGTATAGATGTATTTGAAATATATCAAGGTTCTAAACTTGTTTATCCAGAGAATACTGAAGTTACTATTACGTTTAAATTAAATGTTTCCGGAACTGTTACTATTAATGGTTATACTCCTGTTATAAGTGAAAATAATACTAAATTTGTATTTACTATTCCTGGTAAGACTGATTATACTGCTAATATTACTGCTGAACATTATAAATCTCAAACTATTAGTGGTAAAAGTGGTTATTTACCTATAACTCATAATGTAGAATTAGAGTGGGAACAAAGATTTATTTCTTATACTATTACTTTTCCTACTGATGGAGTTAAAGTTTTATTTGATGGAATAGAAAAAGGAGTTATAACTAATGGTAAGTTAGTTGTATTAATTGATGATACAGAAGCTAAAGATAGTTATACTGTTACGTTTAAAGGTAGTAAAGCTAGTATATATGATACTAGTACATTAACAGTAGTTGATAGTAGTATAGCTAATACTGGTGGAAGTTATGATTTAAAACTTTCTACTAGTTCTGTTAAAAGTGGATATAAAAGAACTGATTATGCATCCTCCACGGGGAGTATAACCAAAGGTTCTACTTATGCTGGAACTTGGATTGAAACTGTTGTTAATCTTACCGCTAGTTTTACTAGTTCTACTACTTTAGGTAGTATAAGTAATAATGTACTAACTATACCTAATAATGAATCTACTAATGCTAAAAGTGGAACTTTAACTGTTATATTTACTTTAGAAAATAAACAAACTAAAGAAGTTAGTGCTGCTTTAAATCAAGCTGCTGGCGCTAAAGTTTATACTGATTGGGTACTAGATTTACAAACTGATGGAACTAGTGTTGAAGCTAAAGGCGGCACTAGAACAGTTACAGCTAATATTGCTCGTAGAACTTATAAATGGAATAACACTGGTACTGTTTATAGTGAAACTGCTACTCCTACTCTTAGTATTAGTGGTAGTGCTAGTCTTAATGGAAATCAAATAAAATTTACATCAAACGAGAGCGTTTCAGCCTGTTCAGCGACACTTACAGCTAGTTATGTAGGATTGTCCAAAACGGTTACGATAACACAACAGGCAGGCTCAAAAGTGTATTCAGCGTGGTCTGCTTGGGCTGTTTCTATTTCGGCAAGCACGCAAACGATAGCTGCAAGTGGTGGTTCATCTACGATAACTACTAATGCTAGTCGTTCTCGTACTTGGACTTGGAACGGAGTTGGTACTACACATACTGATACAGAAACTGCTACACCTACACTTAGTGGTAGTGCTGGTGGATTTACTTTAAGTGGTAAAACTGTTACTGCTAGTAACAATACTACAACAAATAGTCGTAGTATAACTATTACTGCTACTAGTAATAGTGTTTCTAAATCTATTACTATAACACAATCTGCTGGTGCTAAGGTTTACGGTAATTGGTCTAGTTGGTCTGTTAATATTAGTGCTGATAAAACTAGTATTGGAGCAACAGGTGGAACAGCTACTATATCAACTAGTGCTAGTAGAACTAGAAGTTATACATGGAATGGTGTTGCCGGTTCTGGTGGTACAGAAACTGGAAATGGAAGTCCTACATTAAGTAAAGTTAGTGGTACAGGTAATTGGACTAGTCCTAAAGTTACTTATGGAAATAATACTAGTACAAGTGGTAAATCAACTGTTATTCGTGCTACTATTGATTCAACTACTAAAGATATAACTATTAGTCAATCTGCTGGAGCTAAACAATATAGTGCTTGGTCTACATGGACAGTTAATATTTCTAATAGTGGAAATGTTGCTGCTAGTGGAGGTAGTTCAAATATAACTACTTCTGCAAGTAGAACAAGAACTTGGACATGGAACGGAGTTAGTGGAAGTGGTGGAACTGAAACAGGAACTGGAACTCCTACTCTTAGTAAAATTAGTGGTGCTGGTTCTTTTGCTAGTAATAAAGTAACTTATGATAATAATACTTCTACAAGTGCTAGAAATACAGTTATTAGGGCTACAATGGATTCTGTAACTAAAGATACTACTGTAACTCAAAATGCTGGTTCTAAAACTTATAGTAGTTGGGGAGCATGGTCTATTAGTTTAAGTGCTAATGTAACAACTATTGCTGCTGCTGGTGGAAATGCTACATTATCTACTTCTGCTACTAGAAGTCGTACTTGGCAATGGAATGGCACAGGAGCAACTTATACTGAAAATGCTAGTGGTTCTCCAACATTAAATAAAGTTAATGGTGCAGCTTCTTTAAGTGGTTCTACTGTTAGTTATGGTAATAATACTTCTACTAGTTCCCGTAGTTCTGTATTTAGAGCAACTATTGATAGTGCAACTAAAGATATTACTATTAATCAATCAGCAGGAGCTAAAATTTATGGAAGTTGGTCTAGTTGGTCTGTAATTTGTAGTGCTAGTAGCTATAAAGTTTGGGCAGGAGGTGATTCAGTAACTATTTATAGTAGTGCTTCAAGAAATAGAACATGGACTTGGAATGGTGTTGCAGGTTCTGGTGGCACTGAGTCTGATAGTGCTACTCCTACTATTTCTGTTACAAGTGGTGTTGGAGTTTTAAGTGGTAATACTTTAACTTTTAGTAATAACACATCTCCTGATGCTAGAACAACTAGAGTTACTGCTAATTATAATGGAGTTACTGATTATTGTGATGTTATGCAATATGGCGGTAATAAAGTTACTGGAAGTTGGACATCTTGGCAAGTAACTATATCTGCTAGTCCTATGAATATTGCTGCTAGTGGTGGTAGTTCTACAATTCTTTGTCATGCTTCTCGTACTAGAAATTATACTTGGAATGGAGTGGGTACTACTTATACTGAAACTGAAAATGGTAGTCCGACTTTAAGTAAATCTGGAGATGGTACATTAAGTGGTACTACTAGCGGAAGTAAACTTACTTATGGTAATAGAACTGCTACAACAAGTAGAAGTACAACTGTTACTGCAACTTATAATGGAGTTAGTAAATCTATTAATATTACACAATCTGCTGGTGCTAAATCTTATGGTGCTAAAGTATATCATACTAAGTATTATGGTACTAATCCTGATGGAAGTGGATTAGATTTTACAGGTTATCCTTATACTAATGAAATTGATACAGTTGCTGATGCTAATCCTATATCTATAAGTGTTTATTATAGATTATATACAGCTCAACCTTGGACTTGGAATGGTGTTGCTGGTTCAGGCGGAACTGAAACTGTATATTATAATCCGGAACATATAAATGTAACAAATAAAGTTAATTGTGATGTATCTGTCGCAAATGCTTTTAATTATGCTAGCATGATTATAATAACATTCAAACTTTCTGCAAATAATTCTAATACTGCAAGAGAATATAAAATTGAATGGAATTGGCTAAATCATAATGTTATTACAAAAGGAACACAAAGAGCAAATCCCATGCGTGGTAGACTTGTTATTAAAAATGATTATTTTACTACTCAAAATATTGCATTACCTATTTATTTAGATAGTGAAAATGTAGATTCAATATATAGAGGAGAAGCAAGTTATAATGATATTAAGAAAACTTCTATTAGTGTTTATGTATATATTCCTACTAATATTTCTATAATGAACGCTGGTAAATTGCAATTTTGGTTTGAAAATAAAGATGATAGTAGCAGTAAATATACTTGTACTTTAAGTAATGTTAGTACACCTTCAAATAATGTTTCTGTATCTAATAATAATAATATTATTAGTGTTACTGCTAATACAACTACTTCTTCATTTACTATGTTATGCCAATTTACTATGATTTCTAATAGTACAGTATTTAATGTAAGAGTTTTAATTGAACCATGATAAAAATATTATTTAACATAACAATATTGCTAATGCTTATATTGTTTATTTACTTATTAAAGTTATTTAAATTAATCACATAATTATGAACAATAAACAACTATATGAAAAACTAGGTCAGAATAGTTATGATAAAGTATTTCCTATTACTTATCTTCAAAATATTCTTGACAAAGATACAAATAATGATTTAACTGTTGTTCTTTCTAGGTTTAATCATTTATGGATTCCATATCAAGGAACTAGAGTTAATACTCGTAAAGCTGTTCCTGCTATTTTTAGACGTAATAGTCTTACTATTAGTTATTATGATGCTGAACATAATCTTTCTGTAACTGAAAGTTATATAGGTAGTAATCTTCAAGCTGGTGTTGAAACTAGTTGGGTTTCTGATGATAATTGGACTAAAATTCTTAGTGAGAAGTATCTTGAAGAGAATGGTGCTAAGATTCCAATTGCTGATGGAACTATTGATTGGGATATGCTTAATGAAGCTCTTAAACAAATGATTGCAGGAGATGGTAAAGTTAATATTATTAATTATCCTGACGAAGAAGATATTACTATAAGATTGAGTCCGGGTTGTTGTAATGTTAATCGTCTTAGTCTTAAAGATAGACCTTATGAGCCTGAATATAAAAGTGGTAAAGGATATAAAATAGTTCGCAAGGTCTTACTCCCCGTGGAGGATGATGCTAGTAATGCAGAACAGCTTTTATTTGATGGTTTTCTTGATGATACTTATTGTGAACAATATGGACAAATAATTCTTAATACTGATAAGTATGAAGTTATTAAAACAGATTTAGTTAATACTGCTGGTATTTGTTATGATACATATCATAAATTATTTGTTCTTAGAGTTAAGACTGTTCATGATGGAGTTGGTTTTTATAATTATTATACTAGATGGACTATTGTAGAACCTACTGATAGAGTTCAACCTCGACGGGCTGTTCCCTATGGAAATAGTGAAGATTATAATATTTATAATACTTGTCTTTCTGATGAACGTCCAAGACTTGGTATTATATATGTTAATTCAGCTGATATTATTAAATATTATTTTAATGAAGAAAATTTAGTTCAAGTTAAGAATAATATTTATCTTAATTATAAAGCTGTTATTACTCAAGATATGGTTAACGAAGCAAATACTCGTTATATTATTCGTTATGCTTTTGATTTAAGTGGTAAAACTATTACAATGCCTGTTGGTTGTGAACTTGTATTTGAAGGTGGTATTATTGAAAATGGTACTATTAATTTAAATGGTTGTAAACTTGCTGGTATGATAGGTCAAGAGTCTGAATATTTTCCTAATGTAACTTGTAGTAATTGGGCTGTTGGTCAAATTGAATATCGTGGTGGAAAGATTTGTTATTGGAATGGTAATGAATGGAGGGTAATGGGAGATACTTCTTCATTTGATAGTTATACTAAACAAGAAATTAATAACTTGCTTAAAAATTATTATACTAAATCTGAAACTTATAATAAACAAGAAGTTAATAATTTACTTAATAGATATGTTACTAATGATACATTTAATAACTTTAAAGAAGAAATAAATCAATCTATTACTAATAGTGTTAATCTTGATAAGATTCAAAAAGCTATTAATGACGGATGCGGAGTTAATATGACTATGCCTAGTGCAAATAGTAATAAACTTAGTCTTCCAATTTGGACAGGAACTGCTACCCAATATGCAACTATTACCCCAGTTGCTGGAATGACTTATAATATTATTGATGAATAATGAGTTTAACTCTTGGACGTCAAGGAGGAATTGCTAAACCTCTTAAGAAACGAACAGTAGGTCAAACTAATATTGCTCATGTTTATGATGGTGCTAATCATATTTGGCCTACTTCTGTTATTCATTTTAGTGATTTTACTAGTGTCCAACTTAGATACATTTGGGGTATTAATGATGGTCGAGATTTGGACACTAAATCATATTATGTTAATTCTCCTATTAATAGTTTAAACTATGTAGCTGTTGGTTGGTCTTGGAATTTAAGTCAAATTCCTTACCTATATTGGGGTGGTGATAATACTAGTTCAGGTGCTGAATGTGTTATGTTTAATATTGAATCTATGATTGACCTTGAAGATAAAATGCCTGATATAATGAAAATGAATCTTTGTGCTAATTGGTTTGGAAGTTTAAGTAGAGGTCATGTTACTGTTGAATGTACTGCTTATAAAGGTGGAGTTATTGTTCATGCTTGGCAATTAAGGAATAATGAAATTGATGTTGATAATAGAGGAATATTTATTTTTCCTTTGGCTGATGGAACTATTAATATGCCTAATGGATATGGTGGCTATAAAGAATGTTGGTATGGTGAAGTTATTAAAAGAGTTGCTAAATCTAATAATGAAGTAAAGTACTTTAGAGTTAATCCTGTTAATGATAAAGTTATTGGTTTAGATGATATTAAAATAATTCGTCATGGTGGTGGACTTGTTCATGGCAATGGTTATTGTTGGTATGAAAATAAACCTAATGATAAATATAAAGTTTGGAATAATCAAGTTAATACAACTGGTACTCCTTTAACTCTTGATAACCCAACTCTTAATATAACTAGTGATGATAATTATAGTTATGAATATCATACAGTTTTATTAAATGAAGATAATACTGTTTATAATCCTATTTATACTGATAACTATAATTTTGGATTTGGTTTTATTGCAGGTAATTCTGAATTTAGAGGACAACAAACTATTCAATGTTATGTTGGTACACAAGTTGGCAAAGCCGATGATGGCAAGACTTCAATAGGTGAAATAAAATATACTAAACTTAATAAAATTGGCGAGTTGACAATATATAGTCCTATTGAAAGTTAAATTAATGTTAATTACCAAATAAAGATAACGGTTTAAGTGCTATAGATTATGTAGTTCAAACTACAAGTATTAATCTATTTTTTTAACTTAAACCTTAATTTATTATGCAAGTAATTGAAAAAGTGAAAGTTGTTCCAGAGGGCTATAATGGTGCTGGAATGAATTATGACGGTTGTAATCGTCGTGATGTAAACGGTAAAGCTAATGCAGGTTTAACCTTGGTATTATCGGTACTGCACTTGGCGGTTTGGCTTTGTTTGGTAACAGACGTTCTACTTAATTCCCTTTTTTTATTTATCTAAATTTTAGTATGGACAAATTTATTGATGTAATTGTAGATGGTATCCTTAGTAATTTTGACTTTGGATTTATGTTTATTGTTAATGTTCTAACTTATATTATTATTAAAGTTATTGATTACTTTAATGGTGATAATAAAGTTCCTACTTGGCAAAAACGATGTGTATTAGTAATAAGTATTTCTACTATGGCTGGTATTTATATTGCTGCTGGATATGATAATGTTATTATGCTTGTTAATAGTGCTGTTCTTGCTCCTGTGTTTTGGAGTTGGGTTGTTAATCCTATTCTAAAGAAACTTGGAGTTGGCTATAAAGATATTGATAATACTATTGGTTAAGATTGTATAAGATTGATTAGCTAGACTTGATTGACTAATTCAAGCCTACTCCATCCTCTACGGGGAGTATAGCTTGCCAAATTTGGCTAGTTTTAAGCCTAGCTGATCAACTGTACATGATTGAATAAAAGTCTTACTATAAGCCTAAAAAGTGGCTCTATGGACGTACATAAATATTTACAATATTAAATTTCAAAATAGTAAAGTTATGAGAGTTATTAAGACTAAACATTTTCCTTTTAATGGTTATAAAGCTATTAATCTTTTTGGTATTATATTTACTAAAGGAGAATTAAGTAATAAAGAACTTAATCATGAAGCTATTCATACAGAACAAATGCTGTCTCTTATACACATCTGACGCTGCCGACGACGGAGAGAGTGTA
>ENA-OZGN01000421-OZGN01000421.1-human-gut-metagenome-genome-assembly--contig:-NODE-421-length-14533-cov-4.892803_pt1 | contig 14533 bp, 7 predicted proteins | sample MGYA00245115_ERZ653655 | MGnify/ENA primary metagenome ERZ653655 (study PRJEB26926, sample SAMN06165105) | human gut metagenome | biome: ENVO:00009003; feature: ENVO:2100002; material: ENVO:00002003... | reverse complement strand
TCGCCCTGGAGCGACGGCTTCCCCGGCTGGCACGCCGAATGTACAGCCATGGGAAAGAAATACTTGGGCGAGCACTTCGACATTCATGGTGGCGGCATGGACCTTATCTTCCCGCATCACGAATGCGAGATTGCACAATCCGTAGCTTCCCAAGGGGAAGATATGGTACATTATTGGATGCACAACAACATGCTGACCGTGAACGGACAGAAAATGGGTAAGTCTTACGGTAACTTCATCACATTGGAAGAGCTCTTCAAAGGCACACACCCCATGCTGGAGCAAGCCTACAGCCCAATGACCATCCGCTTCTTCACCCTGCAAGCCCACTACCGCAGTACGGTAGACTTCAGCAACGAAGCTCTGCAAGCCGCCGAAAAGGGATTGGCAAGACTGATGGATGCTGTACATGGACTGGACAAGATTACCCCTGCTGCAACCTCCACCATAGACGTGAAAACCCTGCGTGCCAAGTGTTACGAAGCCATGAATGATGACTTGAACTCACCGATTGTCATCGCCCACCTCTTCGACGGCGCCAAGATGGTAAACAATATCCTAGCTGGAAACGATTCCATCACAGCCGAAGACCTGAAAGAATTGAAGGAAACCTTCCACCTCTTCTGCTTCGACATCTTAGGATTACAAGAAGACAACGCCTCCAACGAAGAGCGTGAAGCCGCCTTCGGCAAAGTAGTGGACATGCTATTGGAAGAGCGTTCAAAGGCAAAAGCCAACAAAGATTGGGCTACATCCGACAAAATCCGCAATGAACTCACCGCGCTCGGTTTCGAGATTAAGGACGGTAAGGACGGAAGCGAATGGAAGCTGAATAAATAACGAAGGTATCATAACTCACCACAGAATCATACAGATTGGGGTAAGTTTTAGACAGAAGAACAAAAGAACATATTTCTCTCTCTTGTTCTTCTGTTCTTTTAACTGAAAAATAAAATCTGTATAATCCTATGGTGATTGTGTATTTTGATACATCCCTGTTAGAATACGAATCCGAACCCGGCATACCACCCTACTTTCTTCGTCTGGTTGGACCAATTCAATTGTATCTCCACTGGTCCCAGAAAACTCTTGTACATATAGCCGATGCCTACCCCTGCCATATCAACCGATTCGGAAGAGTCAAGAATCTGATGAAACTTCCCGGAGTTTCGCCCATAACTGCCCATCACTGATATATACTGGTTTTTCAAGATACGCTGTCTGAGGTTCAGCCCTGCAACCAGCAATGCGGCTTGTGACAGTTCCGCACGGTTGATGCCCGTAAACGGTATCTGCTGTGGCATATAGCGCCCCGGTATGGTCCCCCCCACCATATTGATGATGGCAAAAGGATAATTATCGCTTCCGGACAATACGCGTCCATAAAACGAAGGAGTGACAGTGAGCTTACTCGACGGAGAGAAACATCCCTGCCAACGGACATCGAAAACAGAAATAGGATTGTTGTCTTTATACTGGAAGAGGTTATCCGTATAGAGATGGTAGGATACCGCCCACGACATGCCTTTTGTAGGGGCGCTCCTCTCATTCAAGTTGTTGAACACAAGTCCGGCAAAGTAACTGAATAAGGACGAATTCTCAAACAGTGCCGAAGCCAACGGGTCGAGCGACAGCAAATCATGATAGTGGTAGTAATCAAAGTCAATGCCCAAACTGACCTGGATATTGTTCCAGTCCTTCGCCGCCCCCATACGGACCAGCTGATGTGTAAAAGTCAAATCCAGCGCCCGTTTGCCTTCATTATAAATATTCATATCTTTATAGTCGAACTGATAGGCAAGTCCTGCCTGCCATCCACCGTCCCACTGATAACTATATCCGAGTCGTGCCAGAGTACGCTTGCCCAGACGGGCGGTGAGGCTGGCCAGCGACTCCCGCTGCCGGCCGAAATAGAAGTCCGTATTTGCCTGCAACGCCGCCAGTTCTTCCGTATCAAAACGAAAACCGACATTCAGCTTGTTCTCCCGTACAGCAGGGGCGGCTATTTGGGAATCAACGGGAATCTCCCTATCAACAGCCGCGCCGGGCAAGCGGAAAGGTCCCGGGCGGCGAGGCTGATAATCTTCTGCAAGTCCCAGCTTCCGTTTCAGGGCAAGCAGTCCGTCCCAACTGTCCATGGCAGCACGCTCTCCCCGCACCATCAAAGTGTCGATGGCCTCTTTGGTGAAACTTGCAGCCGAATAGCCGGTGACATCCACCTTTATCAACACGTCGGTATTACGCAGATTCTCACGGTATTTCTTCTCTCCTTGCAGATTGATGATTTGCCCGAAGATGTCTTTCACCGATTTCAGCTCGGAAGCCTTAAGCAGCGGACTCTGCACATCCACCCCGATAATGTAGTCGGCCCCCATGGCAAGCGCCACATCTACCGGATAGTTATTCACCATTCCACCGTCCACCAACACCATTCCATCCAGGTCTACCGGAGCAAACACACCGGGAATGGACATGCTGGAACGCATGGCAGTGGCCAGTATTCCCTCATGGAACACTACTTCGCTGCCATTCACCAGATTTTCCGACACGCAGGCAAATGGAATAGGAAGACGGCTAAAATCCACAGAATCCTGGTAACCTTCTGTCAACGTGGAGAACAAACGTGCCAGGTTCTTCCCTTTTATGATACCCGCATCCGAAACAGCGGCAGATTTCAAAGAAAACGGAATGGAGAGTACATAGCGCTCCGACTTCAACCGGTCATCCAGCAACACATCCTTAGGATTGGGGGCATCCGAGAGCAAGAATTTCCAGTTCTGGGCATTCACCATACTGTCCAATTGCTGCGGGGTATATCCGATAGAATACAAACCGCCCACAATGGCCCCCATACTAGTGCCCACCACATAATCTATAGGGATACCCGCTTCTTCAATTACTTTCAGAGCACCGATATGCGCCGTCCCTTTGGCGCCACCCCCACTGAGTACGACAGCCACTTTCGGACGCCCGGACGCCCAAAGGACCATCGGCAAAAACAACAAACAAGCCCATAGTCTATACTTCATCTCCATCATTTACTTAATACGTATTGGTAATTTATTCCACTCTGAATCAAACAACCCGCTCCGACAAATAGTTCACTATCAGTCGAAGCGGGTCGCAAAAAACGTTCAAGCAATTTATGGAGGATTATCTATAACCCATTTCCAATCAATAAGGTATCATATCCTTCAAGATACCTTCCTTATACCAAGGATCATCAATCTCTTTCAACACTTTGCCCATCTCTGCGCAAAGGTCTTTTACGACTTCTTGGTTTTCTTCCAAAGAAAGGTTATTCATCTGATACGGGTCCTTTTCATCGTCAAACAACAAACTTTTGACCAGCTTATGGTTTTCGCGGTCAATGTAGAGCGCCAGCGTGTAGCGCGCCGATTTAAAGCCGCGCGACGAAGGGAAGTAGGAACGGACCATGCCTTCCGCATCCTTCTCACCGTCCAGGTTCTGGATGTAGAGAGCGCCGGTGGGACGTACAATATCCGCCTTTTCATCGAAGAAAAGCGGTGCATAGTTGCGCCCCTGCACCTCGGCCGGAATGGAGTCGGCAAGACCGGCAAGCCCCAACAAGGTAGGCATGATGTCCGGCGAGGAAAGCATCAAGTCGTCCACGCGAGGCTTAATCTTATCGGGAAAACGCACCAGGAAAGGAACGTTCATGGACTCGGAGTACGGGGAATTCTTCGGGTCTTCCGTATGCTGGCTACACATGGTCTCTCCATGGTCGGAGGCAAACACGACAATGGTATTCTTGTCCAGCCCGAGTTCCTTCAAGGCATCAAGTATCTGACCGAAAGCACGGTCGACACCCGTCACAGAAGCAAAGTAGTAGCGTGCACTCTCTGCCTTGAGCATCTTGGAGTCGGCATTCGGACGGACGAGCAAGCTGTCCAGAGGCTGGTTTTTATAGAGATTGAAATCTTCCTCCATACAGTCGTCCAAAGAACGGTACGGACTATGGGGAGGATTCATGCCTACCATAATGAAGAAAGGTTTCTTCGGGTCGCGTACATTCCCCTCGTTCTTCAGATAAGACACCACCTTGCCCGATTCGTGTAACGGTGACCACTCGCGCGGGTCGTGGCGACGGCCTTCCGTATCCCAGTAATGCGGATTCTTGTGTTCGTCAAAGGTACCGTAAGAATACCAGTAATTGAACCCATGACGACGTTCTTTCGGCGTATAGGCATCCCATGCAGGTACACGGTCTTCCACATACTGTCCGGGACGTTCGGGGTCGTTGGGGGTAGGAAAGTCGGCATGCAGTTTGCCAAAGTAGGCACAGTCATATCCGGCATTGCAGAAAACATCACTCACACACACAGCATCCTCACGCAGGGAGCTGATGGGACGGCTCGAATTGCAATTCAATGGAATACCACTCTTATTAGGATACATTCCCGTCAACAGAGAACCACGGTGGGGACTGCTCAACGGGCAGTTGCTCATGGCAGATGTCAATACCACCGACTCCCGGGCAAAATCATTCAAGCGTGGGGTATGCACCGGGTCATTCCGAAAGTTCACTTTCTCGCGAAAACCTTCCTGGCCCCAGAACTCCATCGCCTGATTACGGTATTGGTCGGGAAAAACGTAAATGACATTCGGCTGGACGGATTGTTCCGCCTGCGGGGCTTTACAGCCCTGCAAGGCGAACAAACCTAAACCACCTAACAAAATATTTAATTGAGTTTTCATTTTTCCAAGTCTCTTTTACGCATCAATCCTTCCAGGAAGTAATAGTCGGCATAATTCAGCGGTACATCAATCTCCGCACCGTGAGGAATACTGCCCACAGAGTGCATCAGGATGAAGTTGCCGTTGGTACCCACCTTGGCACGGTAGGAAGGAGAAGCGAGGCTTTCCATAATCCGGTCGGCGGTTTCCTTGTATCCCTTATCCGGCAGATAAGTACTCAGCTCGTAAAGGGCGGACGCCGTGCAGGCAGCTGCCGAAGCATCGCGAGGTTCATTCGGGATATTGGGAGCATCGAAATCCCAGTAGGGAACCAAGTCTTCCGGAAGATTCTTGTTGTTGAAGATAAAGTTGTAGACCTTTTCAGCCTGTTCCAGGTATTTGGCATCGTGTGTATAGCGATAGCACATGGTATAGCCGTACAAGGCCCACGCTTGTCCACGTGCCCAAGCAGACTCGTCGGCATAGCCTTGTGCAGTCTGTCTCTTACGGACTTCACCGGTTTCGGGGTCATAATCCACCACATGATAGCAGCTGTTGTCCTCACGGAAATGGTTAGCCATAGTCGTATCGGCGTGCTTCCGGGCTATGTTATAGAAAGTGGAGTCGCCGGACAGCTTGGAAGCTTCGAACAGCAGTTCGAGGTTCATCATATTATCAATGATAACGGGACATTTCCAGCCACGTTCAGCCTGCCACCCCTTGTCTGCATCCCATGACTGAAGTACGCCTGCTGCAGGGCGGAAACGGGTAGACAATGATTTGGCTGTCTGTATGATGACCGGCTTGTACTCCTCCTTACCCGCAAAACGGTATCCGTTCAGGTAGCTGCTGCCAATCATAAAGCCCACATCATGGTGCCAGGTAAGGTATTGTACCGAATCCAAATCCTCGGTATACTTCTCTGCCAGCGGCAGCCACTTCTGGTCACCGGTCAACTCGTACATATGCCAGATATTACCGGGGAAGAAGCCGGAACACCAATCGTCGATAGGTACATAGACAATGTTCCCATCCTTATCAATGGTACGGGGATTAAGGATTTTACCGGATTTTTCGATAATGTCTGTCTGAATTGTCTCCTGAGCCACAGCATTATCAATGTTTTCTTGGATAAAGTTGCTTTCAGCCTGCTTTTGCCCTGCGCAACCTGCCAATACAAGGAGGGAGATTCCCAATGTAGTGAGGACTGTTTTCATAATAAGGGATTTATTTATTAAGAGTTTATGATTTTTCCTGCTGCAAAAGTAGAGCAAGTGTACAGATTTGACCCGCCTAAATAATTCAATTAATGGCTAAAATCGTTACTTTTGCGTCCGGAAGCACATATTTTCCACCCATTAATCATTAATCACTAAACATTAATCATTACTCCCCATGACCGCACAAGAGTTTTTTAAGAACGACCGCTTCGCCACGAATGCAGGTGTAGAACTGATAGAAATAAAGGAAGGATACAGCAAGGCACGCCTGGTTATCACGGCAGAGCATCTCAATGCAGGAGGCCGTACGCAAGGAGGGGCCATCTTCACCCTTGCCGACCTGGCACTGGCAGCAGCAGCCAACTCCCACGGAACATTGGCCTTCTCTCTTTCGTCCAATATCACCTTCCTGCGCAGCAGCGGACCGGGCGATGTACTGTATGCCGAAGCACGCGAACGCTACATCGGCCGCACCACCGGATATTACCAGATCGACGTCACCAACCAGGAGGGAAAACTGATTGCCACTTTCGAATCCAGTGTATTTAGAAAAGGGGATAACATCACTTTTTCCTTACCACAGACGTCATCGGATAGCGGTTGCCCCGGACACTCTTGAAGAATGCCTTGGCCGAACCGAAATTCAAATACATGTCCAAGCGAATGGGAAGGTGGTTCTTATCATCGGATACGAAGAAGGTGATGACCTCCTTCTCCTTACCTTTCTTGTACTCTACGAAAGAGAATACCAAGCAGCGGTAAACGGTGTCGTTATTCGCCTTGACCTCCTCCTTGCCGCGGTAAATCAACGTCTGCTCTTCCACCCTGCGTCCTGTGGCCATGGGAAAGAGTATCTTCTGCCCTACCTTGTAGTCTTTAGGGTCATAAGAGCGCGCCTGCGCCAAAATGCTCAACATATCGAAGATACAGCGACTATCACTGTATTCCATCTCCTGAGCCTCACGCACGGGATTGTGCCAGGTGCGTCTCTGCTTTACATTCGCCAGTCCGTCCGAGTAGGAGAACCAAGCCTCGTCCACCGTATGGCGGCTTCCCTCCTCCGCCGCTTTACGGAAGTAGAGCGGCTCCAACCTATCGCTGACATAACAAGTCAACGTATCACGCATCTTGAAGAAAAAATCGGTCTTTTTACTGCCTACACAAAGCAAGTTAAAGCGAAATGCAGGCTCGGAATGGTAAGTCGTGGCATTGGTAGTGAGGCTTGCCAGACCCACCTTCTTCCAAATGAACTTCCAATTGAAATATAAATCGTACATGACATGCTCGCCCGACTGGAAAGCTTCATTCTTTGCAGTACATTGGGCCTGAACAGACTGGGAGGTTCCCAAACAGACCGCTCCCACCATTAATAGAATGAACAATTGCTTCCGCCTAATAGCTATGGCCTCTACCACTGTTGCGGCTGCTATTGCCACTGCGGTTATTTTTGTTCCTGTTTTGCTTTTTCTTGTCTTCATCTGGTTTTTGTTTTTTTAGTTCGTCCGGCTTCTGCCTATCCAGGGACTTGGCCTTAATATCCCATTCCTGGGTCAAATCAAAGTTCGCTTTAAGCTCCAGAACCATCGGATAATAGTAAACCATTTCAGGCTGGCGCTTCTCGGCATAGTTTCCCGTATCCCAGACGCCATTCCCATTCGTATCATTTATCAGCCGCGCTCCATATTTGCCCGGATTGAGGAAATAGAAATCGGCTTTCCCATCCACCACCGGCACCGTGCGCAGCACTTTGTCCTGACCGTCCAGTAGTTCCACAAAAGCCAGAGAGTCCGCTCCATGCACATTAAAGAATATCTGCCCGTACTCTTCCAGCTTCTTGGCCTTGAAGTCCTTCTTTATCTTGTCGGAGAACAACCCGTACAACCCGCGTATGGCAGCAGAATCCACTTCAAATGTATAGCTTTCGCCGGGTGCCCATTCGGCAAACAGATTATAACGCTTCAAGTCCAAAGAGTCGCGCATAAAGTCGAACGGGATATCCTGCCACAACGAGTCCACTTTCAGTTTCAGATGGAAAGCGGTGGTATCTATGCTTGCCACCGGCTCCGTAAACGACAGAGTAAGATAATCATATACATCGATTGCAGAAGGGGCATACACATCTACAGCCAGGAATTCCGTCGGCTCGGGCTCTTCCACCTCACCTTCCTTCAACTTCTTCTTTTTCTTCTCACGCTCTTTCTGTTCCTTTTCCTTCGCTTCCTGCTTCTGCTTCTGCTGCTTGTCGTATGTCAACTTCGCCAGCACATTCAAAGTATCGGTACGGGGTACCAATCGTTTCAGGCTATCCGTATACAAATAGGTGATACTCATTTTCAGGGAATCCTGCTTATAGAGCAGAGAATCCTTTATCCAATAATGAATCGTATCGTTCCGGCCGGTAGGCTGTTCTATAACAAACGCATCTTCCTCATTAAAGTTCAATCCTTTCAATAAAGGCAACGTGTCTGCCGGAGCAGTGAAATAGAGCGAAAACTTCTCCGGAGTCAACCGTTCGGCCTTCAAAAAACGTTGCGAGAAGGAAAGCTCCTTGAAAGCACGCAGCAGAACATCATCCGGAAGGTAGTGGGTATATTGACGTTCTACAATCGTATCTACTGTCAGCGAGTCTATCCAGGTCGTATCCTGGCGCATGCGCTCTTCCATGGAAGGAATGATGATAGAGTCATTAAAAGCTATCACTTCCGTCGGCTGGGAATAGGCAAAATTCTGGTCGGCATCCTGCAAGGCATAAATGCGATACTTGCCGGGAGCCACTCCACGGATAGAGAAGCGTCCGCGACTGTCCGTACGCCCCACCCGCTCAAAAGGAAGTTTGGTAAAAGCGGAGTCGGCCAGATTGGCATGCAGACCGACCAGCATTCCTTTCACCGGTTCAAGATTGGCCGCATTCAGTACTGTACCGGCCACAGCCATAGAGTCGAGACGGTCGCCCGTAGAGAAAGAATAGAAGAAATTCTCCAAGGGATTCCCCTCATTATTATCCTGGATGGCATCACCAAAATCGAATGTATAAGTGGTATTGGGTTTCAATGTATCCTGCAGGGTGATGACCACCTTCTTCCCATTAGACTTAATTTCGGGCTGCTGCACCTGCGGAGGGGATATTACAATCTTCTCATTCGGCTTGTCAAGCTTGATAAATTCGTCGAACTCAATGGAAAGTTTATTTTTATTGTGATGGAGTGCGCCGGGCGTGGGAGTACCGGAAATAAAACGCGGAGGAGTCTCATCATAAGGTCCTCCTTCAATGCGGCCTACACTGGCACAAGAATACAGTGCGGCAGCTATGGCAACACCCCCCAACAACCTGCGGAAAAGCGGCTTCATTTTAGTATGGCGTTTACGTTCTAACATGCTGCAAAAATAAAGGTTATCTGCCAATTAGCGGTATGCTTTACAGTATTTTAATCAAAAAATGTCCTTTCGTTCTCATCTATGTATGAAACATAGTTAAAAAAGGAAGTGTTTCACACCTTATATACTAAGAAAAGAATATTTTTGCAGACGAAAACTGAATAGGAGTATTCAGTTTTCTTTTTCCTGCCTTATTTCTAAATCATGAATTACACACAAAAACGCCTTTCAAGAATCGAAAAAAAGAAGAATATAAAATTATACAGAGAACAAAAAAGAGTATGAAGAGTAGATTAGTATTATTGGCATGTTGCCTGGCACTGCTCAGCAGTTGCGGACAAGGCGACAAAGGAACGGGTAAAGCTCCCGAATTTGCAGTGATTGAGGCAAAGACCACCACTGCCAACTTGACAAACAGCTACCCTGCTACTATCAAGGGTAAACAAGATGTAGAAATCCGCCCGATGGTGAGTGGGTTCATCACAAAATTGCACGTGGATGAAGGCGCAACAGTGCGCAAAGGACAAGTGTTGTTCAGCATCGACCCCGTACAGTATCAGGCAGCCGTAAATTCGGCCAAAGCTGCTGTTGAAACAGCCAAAGCTGCCGTAAACACACAAGAACTGACTGTAAACAACAAACGTGAACTGAACAAGAAAAACATCATCAGTGACTACGATTTGCAAATGGCCGAAAACCAGCTGGCACAGACAAAGGCACAACTAGCACAAGCCAATGCCCAATTGGTCAATGCCAAGAACAACTTGTCATACACCAGTGTAACCAGCCCCAGTGACGGTGTAGTAGGTAGCATTCCCTACCGCGTAGGTAGCTTGGTTAGTCCTTCCGTAGCCAGCCCGCTGACTACCGTTGCCGACATCTCCGAAATGTACGCCTACTTCTCCATGACCGAACGCCAACTCTTGTCACAGATTCGTGAAGGCGGTAGCACCAAGGAAATTCTGGAAAAGATGCCGGATGTACAGTTGCAGCTCATCGACGGAACCATGTATGCCGACAGTGGCCGCGTGGAGACAATCAGCGGAGTCATTGACCAGACTACCGGTTCGGTAACCATGCGTGCCCTCTTCCCCAACAAGCACAACGTGCTGCGTAGTGGAAGCACCGGCAATGTGGTATTCCCCAACCCGCTGCATGATGTCATCATGATTCCACAGTCTGCCACTACCGAAATCCAGGACAAGCAGTTCGTATTCGTACTGCAACCGGACAACACGCTGAAAAATACCGAAGTTAAAGTGTTCAGCTTAGACGACGGCAAGTATTATTACGTGACGGAAGGTTTGAAAGCAGGCGAAAAAATCGTTATCGAAGGGGTACAGAACCTGAAGGACGGACAGTCCATCACGCCCATCACGCCTGCTGAAAAGGAAGCCGAATACCAGAAGGCCCTAAAAGACCAGAAAGAAGGCAATATTCAGACTGCGTTTCAATGAAAGAATGAAAAATAAAAAAATTCTTCAATTTTTAATTCCTTAATTGTTCATGAAATGAAATTAGATAGATTTATTAACCGTCCGGTACTATCAACGGTAATTTCCATCCTGATAGTAATCTTAGGAGTTATTGGTCTGGCTACCTTGCCTATCACCCAATACCCGGACATTGCACCTCCCACCGTATCGGTAAGTGCGACTTACCAAGGTGCCAATGCCCAAACGGTGCTTAACTCCGTTATCGCTCCGCTGGAGGACCAGATTAACGGTGTGGAAAATATGATGTATATGAGTTCGAGCGCCACCAACAGCGGTTCGGGCGACATCTCCATCTACTTCAAGCAAGGTACCGACCCCGATATGGCAGCGGTGAACGTACAGAACCGCGTTTCCATGGCGCAAGGCTTGCTGCCTGCCGAAGTTACCAAAATCGGTGTAACCACCCGTAAACGCCAGACTTCCATGTTGATGGTATTCTCCATCTATGATGAAAAAGACCAGTACAACATCGAGTTCCTGGAAAACTACGCCAACATCAACCTTATCCCTGAGGTGAAACGTGTCAACGGTGTGGGCGATGCCATGGTATTGGGACAAGACTACTCCATGCGTATCTGGCTGAAACCTGATGTAATGGCCCAATACAAACTTATCCCCAACGATGTGGTTGCCGCCTTGAGCGAACAGAACATCGAAGCGGCTCCCGGCCAGTTGGGTGAGCGCGGTAACCAAACCTACCAGTATACCCTGCGCTACAAAGGACGTCTGCAACAGACTACGGAGTTCGAGAACATTGTCATCAAGGCCTTGGAGAACGGTGAAATACTCCGTCTGAAGGATGTAGCAAATGTGGAACTGGGCCGTCTGTCATACGGATTCAACAATATGGTAAACGGACATAAAGCCGTGAGTTGTATCATTTTCCAGATGGCAGGCAGTAATGCCACGCAGACCATCTCGGATATCGAGGCCCTACTGGACGACTATTCCAGCAAACTGCCCGCCGGCTTGAAGATAAACATTGCACAGAGTGCCAACGACTTCCTCTTCGCTTCCATACATGAGGTAATCAAGACATTGATCGAGGCCTTTATCCTGGTGTTCATCGTAGTGTATATCTTCCTGCAGGATATGCGCTCCACGTTGATTCCCGCCATCGCCATTCCCGTGGCGTTGATTGCCACCTTCTTCGTATTGAAACTGATTGGCTTCAGTATCAACTTGCTGACCCTTTCGGCCATGGTGCTTGCCATTGCGATTGTGGTCGACGATGCCATCGTCGTCGTCGAGGGCGTCCATGCCAAGCTGGACCAGGGCTACAAATCGGCCCGTACAGCTTCCATCGACGCCATGAGTGAACTGGGTGGTGCCATCGTCTCCATTACGTTGGTGATGATGTCCGTATTCGTTCCCGTGAGCTTCATGGGAGGTACGGCAGGTACTTTCTACCGTCAGTTCGGTTTGACCATGGCGATTGCCATCGGTTTCTCGGCTCTGAACGCCCTGACCTTGAGTCCTGCGCTGTGTGCCATCTTCTTGAAACCTCATAATGGAGGACACGAAAGTCTGAAAGAGCGTGTAGGCGTTGCCGCCAAGGAAGCCCGCAAGATTATGATTGCACGTTATGCCGACTCTATAGGCCGGTTGATGCGTCCCGGCATTACACTGCTCTTCGTGACGGTAGCTATCCTGGGCATGATTTTCGGTCTGTTCAGCTTCAGCGAACACCCCATTCTGTGTAGCTTGATGATTATCATCAGTGTGCTGGCGTTGGCAGGTATGACTACCGACAAGTTCAAACAATCCTTCAATGACTCATACAACGGTATCCTGGGCAAGTATAAGAAACAAGTGCTGTTCTTCATCCAGAAACGCTGGATATCGGCAGGACTGGTTATCGGCTCTATTGTACTGTTGGGCGTATTCATGCAGATAACCCCGACCGGTATGGTGCCCAACGAAGACACCGGTACCATCATGGGCGCTGTGACACTGCCTCCGGGCACTTCACAAGAACGCGCACAAGAGATTTTGAACCGTGTGGACAGCTTGGTTGCTGCAGACCCTGCCGTACAGTCACGTACCGTTATCTCAGGTTATAGCTTCTTGGGCGGTCAAGGCCCCTCCTACGGTTCACTCATCATCAAGCTGAAGAACTGGGAAGAACGTTCCACGATGCAGAACTCCACGATTGTGTACGCCACTTTGTACATGCGCGCCCAAAAGATTATCAAGGAAGCGCAGGTATTGTTCTTCGCGCCGCCTATGATTCCGGGTTACTCGGCTTCAAGCGACATCGAGTTGAACATGCAGGACAAGACGGGTGGTGATTTGAACCACTTCTTCGACGTGGTGAACAACTATAACGCAGCCCTGGAAGCACGCCCTGAAATCAACTCTGCCAAGACATCCTTCAACCCTCACTTCCCGCAATACCAGCTGGACATTGATGCTGCCGCTTGTAAGAAAGCAGGCATCAGCCCCAATGATATCTTGACTACCTTGCAGGGATATTACGGTGGTTTGTATGCTTCCAACTTCAACAGCTTCGGTAAGATGTACCGCGTAATGGTACAAGCCGAACCTGATGCTACCAAGAATATGGAAACACTGCAAAGCATCAAGGTGCGCAACGGCAACGAGATGGCACCTATCACGCAGTTCATCTCCATCAAGAAAGTATATGGTCCTGACGTCATCAGCCGTTTCAACCTCTACACCTCCATGAAGGTGATGGTGGCTCCCGCATCAGGCTACACTTCCGGTCAGGCTCTGCAAGCCATTGCCGAAGTGGCGCAGGAAAACCTGCCTGCCGGTTTCGGTTATGAGTTGGGAGGTATGGCGCGTGAAGAGGCCGAAACGAGTGGCAGCACTACGGGACTCATCTTCATATTGTGCTTCGTATTCGTTTATCTGTTGCTGAGTGCCCAGTACGAAAGCTACATCCTGCCTTTATCCGTATTGCTGTCCGTGCCGTTCGGTCTGCTGGGTAGCTTCCTCTTTGTAGGCGGTATAGGCGCATTGGGCAGCATCCCGGCACTGAAAATGATTCTGGGTACGATGTCCAATGACATCTATATGCAGATTGCCCTCATCATGTTGATGGGTCTGTTGGCCAAGAATGCCATCTTGATTGTAGAGTTTGCCCTCGAACGCCGCAGAATGGGTATGAGTATCACCTGGGCAGCCGTATTGGGTGCCGCAGCCCGTCTGCGTCCTATCTTGATGACGTCGTTGGCAATGATTGTCGGTCTGCTCCCGCTGATGTTTGCTTCCGGTGCGGGTGCCAACGGTAACCGTACGCTGGGTACGTCTGCCATCGGCGGTATGTTAATCGGTATGATTCTGCAAATCTTCATAGTGCCCGCACTGTTCGTGGCATTCCAGTACTTGCAGGAGAAATTCAAGCCGATGGAATGGGAAGATGTGGACAACTCGGATGCAGAACCGGAGATTGAACAATATACAAAATAGTGATTAACGATTAGCGATTATGAAGAAAATAATATGCCTGATGTGCGCAACTGCTTTATTGAGCAGTTGCCACATCTACAAATCATACGACAGACCCGAAGACATGACAACTGCCGGACTGTATCGCGACACGGCGTCCGTGAACGATACATTAGCCGCAGATACGGCCAACTTCGGTAATCTGCCTTGGAGAGAAGTGTTCACAGACCCGCAGCTGCAGACACTTATCGAGCAAGCACTCCCCAACAAAGGTGACCTGCTGTCTCTTATACACATCTCCGAGCCCACGAGACCGTACTAGATCTCGTA
>ENA-OZGN01000409-OZGN01000409.1-human-gut-metagenome-genome-assembly--contig:-NODE-409-length-14779-cov-5.833401_pt1 | contig 14779 bp, 16 predicted proteins | sample MGYA00245115_ERZ653655 | MGnify/ENA primary metagenome ERZ653655 (study PRJEB26926, sample SAMN06165105) | human gut metagenome | biome: ENVO:00009003; feature: ENVO:2100002; material: ENVO:00002003... | reverse complement strand
CGAGATCTAGTACGGTCTCGTGGGCTCGGAGATGTGTATAAGAGACAGGATCGGCAAGATATTCCTGATATACTAACCGCACACAACGGTCAATGATGGTCTTTTCTACCGGCTCCAGTCCATTCTTTCCTCCAACAATCAGCTCACACAAAGACAGAATAAAATCTGCTTTCAATGACAGTGGATTATCTTCCTCGGAATAGTTCAGGTTCAGATCCATTGGATTGATATACTGGTCAGATACTGGCGAAACCCGAACTACCTGCCCATGCAGTGCCTGCACAAGTGCCGAATATTCGGCTTCTGGATCACAGATAATGATATCGTCTTCCGTGATCAAAAAGCAGTTTGTAATTTCCCTCTTTGCTGAGAAAGACTTACCGGAACCTGGTGTACCAAGAATCAGTCCATTCGGGTTCTTCAAACGTTTCCGATCAACCATGATCATGTTGTTGGATAATGCATTCAATCCATAATAAAGAGCTTCCCCTTCCTGAAACAGTTCCTGTGTCGTAAATGGCACGAAGATCGCTGTTGAAGATGTGGTAAGCCCTCTCTGAATTTCAATCCGATTGACTCCCAGTGGAATACAGGACATGAGTGCTGCTTCCTGCTGATAATCCAGTTGTTTTAAAGAACAGTTATATTTCTGTGCAATTCCCTGCACCTGGAAAATATTATTATCCAGCTTCTGACGTTTCTTTGCGGTATTCATAACAAGAACTGTCACAAGAAACATTCTCTCATTTCTGGACTGCAGATCTTCCAACAGGTTCTTCGCCTCTTCTCCATAAGTCACAAGGTCCGATGGAAGCACGTCCATATCATAACCGGAACGTACTGCCCGCTTCTGCTCTTCAATCTTCATCTTATCCAGATCTGAAATCTTGCTCTTGATCATCTTGATCGCAGAACTCTGGTCAATGGACTGGATATGAATATTGACATTGATGCTGTCATCCACATCCAGGAAATCTGCAAGCATCCGGTCTGTAAGCTCCGGTGCCAGGATCTGCAGATAACTCACGCTTCCCATGGTCTTTCCCATCAGAAATGTCTGATTCTTGGAAAAGTTAAAGGAAGTTGGTGCAATAAAGTCTTTGGTCTTTAATCCTGTTTCCGGCAGCATCTTGTACTGGAACTTAAATGGTTCAATCCGATCCTGGTTGAACACATGATACAGAATCTCCAGCCTTTCCAGACCATTCAGGGAATGCGCCTGTGCTCCCAAAACCTTAAAGTTATTTAAGATATCTGTTTCGATTCTTTCAAGCCTTGGTCTTGCCACCTTCAGGTTTTCTGCTTCGATTCCAAAAGTGATATACTTTGTCTTTACCAGACCATTATTTCCTTTGGAAAGCTGATTTTTCAGCATAGTACGGTACTCTTCACGAATGGCATTGAAGTCATCGTTCTGATCCGGAATATCAATACTTTTTTCAAATTCTGCCACATCCACCTGCTGATTGATAAAGGACAGCTGCACACTGATGGAAGAATCAAAGTAATTTAAGAAATCACAGTAATTTTCAAATATCGTGGTCTTATCCTCATTTAGAGCAAGCTGATAGTTGATGTCATAAAACTGAATTGTCTTAGAGAAAAAGGTCTTTGTCACCTGGCAGATACCATCCTGCAGCATCCGAATATACGGAATACTCTGCTGTGCAGTTGTAGGAATGTTTTTCTGTTTCCTACGATCCCGTTCCTGCTTCTTTCTACGCTTTTCCTGTTCTCTTTCTTTTCTGCTTTTTTTGTTTCTTCTTTCCTGACGGTTTCTTTTTTCCGCCAGGGACAGACGCTCCTGCTGAGCCTCCTGCTTTGTCTTTTTTGCCATCCGGCACACCCTCCTTTTTCACAAGGGTGGAAATCTCCTGATAAAAATTTTCTGTCTTATATGGTCTTACTGCCGGACAGATAAACTTCTGTCGAATGATATTTGCCACCACTTTTTCAAAGGGAAGACCGTCTTTTTCATACATTGCCATGAAGAAAAACGGAAGCATGATCGTTACCATCAGGATGGCTGCGATACTGGAACCGATTGGTTTTCTCATGACCAGATAAAACGGAATTCCCACAACTGCGGCAAGTGAAAAGAAAATCAGCTGCCGCTTTGTCAGATTTAACGCTACTTTTGTTTTGACCTTGGTAAGGTCTTTTGGTACTGGTACATACGCCATGGTATGCGCTCCTTTCCTGCCCGTTAGTGGGCATTAAATATTGATTTGCTAAGGCTTCCGGTCTTGAATAATGAAAATGCAAGAATCACGGTATAAGCCGCTACTGAAAACATTGCTGCATGAAGGTCACTGGATATGGTCATTGCATTTACTAAAACTGCATAAATTCCCACACAGACCATCATGAAGAATCCCTGAAATGCCAGTGCGAACAAGCCTTTTAAATAGTTGTTTCCGATATTGCCCCATTCCTTATTGGTCATGGTGGCAAACGGAATTGGTGCTATGGAAGTATAAAGGTAAATTTCTATCATTCTTCCGAACAAGATTACCGTAATGATAATTGACAGAATGTGCATGGTAACACTGATCAACATCGTTTCCATGGATAGCAGGAACAAATCCCCTAACTCCATATCCTCCAGGGCATCCACAATCCGTGTAATTGCTTCTGTTGCATCCACCGCAGTGTTTCCTGATATCACCCCTGCGGCATTGTTGACCACATGCTGGCCAACATCAAAGACCGCCATCGTGATATTGAACGTATTTGTCACCAGATAAATGGCTACATACGCTTTGAAGATCCAGAGGAAAATGTTATAAGTCTCAAATTCATGGAAATTGTTTTTCTGTGTTACCATCGTGATCAATTCATAGCACAGGACAAAGGTGATGATCAGTCCCGCAATGGGGACAATCACCGTTTGGGATATATTCTGAATCAGATTAAAAATCCCTGCATTCCATCCCTGCGGTGTCTGTCCCACCTGCCCGGCTATGGTTCCCACCTGCTCATTGACAGACGTGAACATGTTATCCAAACTTGACTTGATAAGCCCGATCAGGATATCCTTTATCGCTTCCGTAATTCTCTCAATGATGGTGTTCATCTACCACTCCTCTTAAGAGAACAATGTTGCCAGCTGTGGAATCAGGGTAGTTCCCAGCAGCATGATTCCGGCACCAGCCATCAGCTGTTTGATGCCCTGGCTCTTAGCACCGGGATTGTCATTTCCATATCCTTCCAGAAGGTTTACGACACCCCACACGCCAAGACCTGCGCCGATTGCGACTACAAGAGTTTTTAAAGTTGTAATTGCACTGCTAAAAAATGCCATATACATTCACCAAAACTGACTTTTTTCAGGTGTTTACGGGAATGAAAAAAACACCGACTAAAAAGCCGGCGCACCTAATGTCAGTTATTCCTTTCCTCATTATTCTTCGTTCATTCCCATGGTTACTCCGACAGCTCCACCTGAATTACCTCCACCTCTTCTTCGGGTTTCGGTGTGTACTGCGGATTTAACTCTTTTTCTACTTTGTATCGGTTTTTCTCATTTTCATCTGCAAGAAACCGATAATTTTTGTGTTTCGTGATATCATATTTGTCTGAGAAAAATGGTCTGGCACCACGAATCTGCAGGATACATTTTCCTCCATCCATGACTGCAATCTCATCTTCTGTCATCAGCTGTTTGCCTGTTTTCTGGTAATTCAATCCAAAAGACTTCTGATTACTCCTCGTCTCCGAAGTGTTATACAGGTCAATGGTTTCCTTACCCAGAAGCTCGCTCATTTCCTTTAAGGTAGTTTTCTCTTTTCCACCAAGAAATAGTGTAGTATCACAGTTACCCAGAATGGTATCTGCACTATCCTTATACATTGCCTTTAGCTGACTCTGTGACTGCAAAATAATAGAAGCAGAGATTTCCCTGCTTCGGATGGTTGCGATTAGCTTGTCAAACTGAGGAATCTGTCCGATGTTGGCAAACTCATCAGCGATGACACGCACATGCACCGGAAGTCTTCCACCATATACATCATCTGCCTTATCACAAAGCAAATTGAAAAGCTGTGACTGCAGCATCGCAATCACAAAGTTGAAGGTTGTATCTGTATCAGACATAATCAGAAACAAGGCTGTTTTCCTGTCACCGATCTTATCCAGTTCCATTTCATCATAAGACATGATCCCACGAAGCTCTGCGATGTCAAATGGGGCAAGTCTGGCTCCACAGGAAATCAAAATCGATTTTGCAGTTTTGCCGGCGGCCATTTTGTATTTTTTATACTGTCTGACCGCAAAGTGCTGCGGATCTCTTTCTTCCAGTTCCTGGAACATCATATCCACTGGATTCTGGTAAGTTTCATCCTCTTCACGGGTTTCGCTTTCATTCAAAAGATCCAAAAGGGTATTCAGATTTTTTTCCTCTTCATCACCTTCATACCAGATAAAAGCAATCAGTGCTGTGTAGAGCAATTTCTCTGCTTTCACCCAAAAATCTTCGGAAGCTTTTTCCCCTTCGCCTTTGGTATTTACAATGATTGTTGTCACCAGCTTCAGGATATCTTTTTCAGACCGTATATAAGCAAATGGATTGTAATGAAGGGACTTGGAAAAATTGATGGTATTCAGAACCTTAATCACATATGGCTCATGTACCACTTTTCCAGATTTATCTTTCATAATATTTCCATTCTTATCTTTCTTAGGTGGTCCCTTTGCTAACATCTTCCCGCACTCTTCAATCAAAGTGCCTTTCGGATCTGTAATGACCATGGAACAGTTCATCTGCATGACCGATGGTTTTACGAAAAAACGTGTCTTACCGGAACCACTGCCGCCGATAACTACAATATTTTTATTTCTTGCATATTTCGGTTGCTTCGGTCTGCTCTCCATCGTCAGTGCTTCTGTTGCTGTCAATGGAATGTTCATCCACGGATTTTCCGACATATAAGGTTTGATATCCTCAGCGTTTCCCCATCTGGCTGAACCATACTCGATTCCTTTCCGGAGTTTCTTTGCATCTGACTGTTTCTGCCAAACCAGCACTTTCAAAACGACTGCAACCGTAATCCCTGCCAGCAGATCTTTCCAGTTATTGCTTAACACAAAACCAGCAAAAATCCGATCTGCGTGTTCCATAGCATATAAGAGTTTGTTCCCCATATCTTCTCCCGGACTATTCCGGTAAAGAAAAAATGCCCGGTCTGCATAGAACGCAGCCAGAGCATATGGGAGATTGGTAAGAACCAGTTTCTTTTTATCCAGGGCGGACAGCCTGACCCCGATCTTATTCTTCCACTTCTGCATCAGAGGTTTGCCGATCTGTTTCTTCATCGACTCTGCTCCTGATGCCGGTTCTTTACTTTGTCCTTCGTCTTCTTTGGCATCATTGCCCGGTAAGCTGCCAGACGCTTGTGAATCGAAGGTTTATTCGCTTTTTGAATCTGTTTCTGGGAAAACTCACGGAAAGCAGCATTGAGGGCATCCTGATCACGTCCTTTGAAAAATACCAGATAAACTGGCGGCTCTTTGCTCTTGTCCTTTTTCAGAGCATAGTTAATTCCATATTTTCTGGCATAGCGTTCAAAGGACTTGATATTTTTGTTCGTGATCTCGATATTGACCATCCCGGCATTCTGCTTTGCCAGCTCTTTTACCGTGACCTTTCCCTGTTTCGGCTGATTTTTCTGTGCTTTCTTCTCTACCGATTTCTGCTTATGATGCCGCAGATACGCAGCAAGAACCTTTCTCAACAGGTCTGCTGTGATTTTGGTAGTCCGAATACAGAACGTGACCGTTTTCTGAGTTACCTCTTCCTGCATGACTTTTCCCTCCTTTCAGCGATTTAACTGCTGTCCAGATCTGTAATCATGGCAATCACCCCCTTTAATGAAAAAAGACAGATTAACCGGTAATCAGGTTCTGCACCTGTACGAGTTTTTCTGTCCCTTCTTCTTTTCTCTTATCTTCTCCACCACAATAGATGGGAACACACATTTCAAGTATTCTGCTATAAATACGCTGATGGGCAGTATCTAAATCTGTGGATTTCATTTCATTCAGTCCCAGATTCGTTGTTACGATCAGCGGAAGCATTTTACAATAACGGCTGTCTATCACATTATAGACCTGCTCCAAAGCAAACTCGGAATTTCGTTCTATTCCCAAGTCATCAATAATCAGCAGCGGATAATCCACAAGATTTTGTATAATCTGGTTCTTATCTGCCTGATAGCTGGTCATTTCATTTAGGATCCTGGAAAAATTTGTCATCATGACACGTTCTCCCTGTTCCAAAAGTGCATTTGCAATACAGCCTGCAAAGAAACTTTTCCCGGTTCCAACAGGTCCCATCAAAAGCAGTCCTACATTTTTTCTCTTCATATCTGTCCAGTTTTCTACATACTGCCTGGCAATTAGTATCTTCTGGTTGCTTCCGTTGTCATTTTCAAATTTCCATTCCCAGAATCTTCTTTCCCGAAGTCCGACGGATTTTCTCTGATAAAGCTGCCGCTGTGCTTCTTCCCACTGCATCTTCTTATCTAGTTCCTGCCTGGCTTTTACCTCGCATTCGCACAAACAGGACACTACATGCTCAAATCCCATCAGACTGACCTTCATCTGTTTTCTTTTTCTACAGATACCACAATGAAGGCACCCATCTTCGTCCACATAATCTTCAACCACTTTATTTTTCATTAAAGGCTTTCTCCTTCCTGAAATTCATATTTGTCCATTCCTGCCCTGGTTCCATCCCTTTCTGCCCAAAGACAGATTGTTGCAAAATGGTTCTGATATTCTTTTCCACTGGATTTCATATAAACAGAAAGATGATCAATCCGTTTCTGGTAATCCCATGGAAATAGCGTCATCAGCTCCTGCAGTTCAGCTTCCGACAGAACAACATTTTTAAATCTACCATACTGACTGAATTTTTCTTCCAAAGTGGGAGTATTGCCCTTACTCTTATCAGTATGATTCTTTTCAGTCTTATTTATCTTAGTATTACTTCCATCCAGATTCTTGCAGTCCGGACTTCTATTTTTTTGCGTTCCGGACTTCCAGTTTCTTGCAATCCGGATTTCCAATTCCTTGCAGTCTGGATTTCCAGTTTCTGGCGTTCCAGAAGCAAAGTATCTTACTGGCTTTCCTCTGCTCCGTTTCACAAAATTTTTCACGTATATGACAGAAGGACGATTATTCCCCTGCCGATACCGTTCAATCAATCCAATCCCATGCACACTGTCAAGCTCATAAAGAAGCTTTGTCACTGTCGTATGCGACATTCGCAATAGTTCCTGCAATTCTGCGATCGTGTAAATGATATAGACATAACCATCACTATCAATCCATCCATTTTTCTTGGATAGGCTGATTCGATCAAGCAGAATTCCGTAAAGGAGCTTTGCGTCTGTGGACAGGCTTGCAAACTCTTTTTCTGTGAACAGAGCTTTGGGTATCCGAAAAAAAGAAAACTGGTCAGATTCTTCTGCTCTGAAATATTCAAAATCTGCCATAACTTATTTCCTATTCTTCGGCTTCGTTTTCTTCATAACGTGAATCATACAAAGCATAATCGAATCCCTCCATAAAATCCTCCAGATACATTTTTTTTAACTTCTTATCTGCCATGCTCAAGTCATAAATAAAACTCTTATCATAATCAATAGCGTAAGCAAGTGCTTCCAGGATAATGCTATATCTCTTTCTTGAACAGTCTTTATACTGTCTGTGAAGATATTGCTGAAGTCTTCTTACTCTTTTAAAATCTTCTTCATTTTCATGCAGATATTTAAATGCAAGGTTCATTCCAAACTCAAAACCAGACGTTGGGAAATCCTCTTCTTCCAGATCCTCAAAATCCTCCTGTTCTTCACCTTCCATTGGTTCTGAATCATACTCATCCAGATACCCCATATCTACAATAGTTTTCAGAATATCTCTGGATGCTGCCACCATCTTGTCCATGATAATTTCTCTTTCTTCCAGTGGCATATTTGCCATAATTCTGTCTAATGTCATCATTGATTCTTCCTCCATCTCATTTTCATAAATATCGTTGATATAAAAGTGGTTCGCTTTTCCATTATTCGGAATAATACGCACCAGCTTTCCAACCTGAACCAGTTCCTGTACAGCCTGATCTACTCCATATCGGGTCATATTCAGATTTTTCTTCATTTCACTTTTCGGATAGACAACAAACAGATCTCCATTATGATCTACCCAGCCATTCTGTACCGCAAATTTCAAACGATCCAGAAATAAGCTGTATAAAATCTTTGCTGTATTTGACAGATTTTTGTATTTTTCCATCTGGAACAGCACCTTTGGCACCTGCAGACAATCTACCGGCATATACTCCATCTTACTCATTAATTGTTTCCTCCTTCTGTTTGTACAGCACTTCGGCTGAAGTAATATTGATTTCCAGCATACCCACAAATACCTGATAGTACAGCAGGCATATCTGTTCATCCTCCCTTGGAATACTTATTTTTGCTTACTTCAAAAATGCCGTTTTCAGCCACCGCCATAATCTCTATGGTTTCCTGAATGGATTTAGGTGTCTTATACAAAGGCTCACTCGCCTTCTTTAATAACTTAAATCCGTCTGTAAATAAACCCATGTCTCTAACCTCGCTTTCTTATAATGAAAGCCCGCCGGGAACTTCACCCTGCGGGCTGTGTTCCCGACCTTGCGGTCAGATACTATTCGTTTCTAATGCATTGCCTTATATGCTGCAATACCAGCTGCTGCCGCCACAATGACTGCGACAAGTCCAAGCAGCATGTTTCTCGTCTTTTTCTTCATTTCTTCAAACTCCTCCTGCTTCTTTACAGCCGAATCAGCTGTTACAGTCTCCGGTTCAGCCTTTCTGCCTTTCTTCTTTACCTGTTCATTCTGTTCTGCTTCTAACTGCTTTATTGCAGGCTCTCCTTCTGTTGATACATAGGTAAGTGCCTTGTTTCCAAACATAAAATGCAGTTTCTTTCCCATATACTCGTAGAAATTCATCCCGTTAAAGGAATAGAATCCGCCAAGTGCAATCGGTGCCACACAGGGAATTGCCACATAAGCAGAACCCGTAAGACCGATATACTTGTAAAGAAGAAGGACGATACCGCCACCGACTACTACGCTTGCAATAGAAAATATAAGCTGCCTTGCAGTAAGTCCCATCGCAACCGATTCCTGATAGCGGTCAATATCCTTGTTTACTTCGATTACCATTGTCCCTGCCTCCTATCTTGATAAATCCTTTGTCTCCGGCTTTCTTGTCATTCCAATATTCGCCTCATACTTATCCATTCCATCCGGACACAGTTCTCTAAGCTTATCTACATTGAACAGATAAAGCGGATATTCGCAGAAACCGCTCCTTTGCGTGAATCCTGTAAACTCTCCAATGTCATTGTCTGTAATAAACTTTTCAATATCCGGCATGTCATTCACATTCAGATATCCGCAGTAATTTGGTGCTGCAACCGACAAATTCACAGTCACATCCCCAAAAGGCTCCTCATATCCATCTTCATTACACATAAGACCAATAAACATTGCCCTGTTATTCATATACTGCTGGATATCAAATGTCACCTGCGTTTCTCCGGTTATACTTGAATTATAAGTAACCTGTTTCTTTTCATTATCCATTTCTGCCTCCTTCTATAATCCAAATGCCTTGCTTGTAAGTGTCTGTGCACCCTTCACGCTTCCAACAGTCATTGCTATCGTAAATGTCATTTCACACAGATATATAAGTGTCTGTGCCCAGTCAGCATAACTTCCTGTAAATATCGGAAGTCCTGCATTGATAAACGCATTACATACCACAATCGCAAGTGCCATCGTTACTGCCTCAAATACACACGAAAGAAAATATTTGCAGTAGGTAGCCATTGTATGACTGACCATTCTGTTTCCTGCCATCGTGGAGCATGCAATCGCACCAAGCGGCACAATAATCAGTATCTTTAAGAACCTGAAATACACTGTGTAAATGATAAAGAATCCACAGATAATAATGATGATTGCAAGCAAAGCTGTAAGTATCAGCATTACCAGACTTTCACCAAATCCGAGTCCCTTAATGATGTCTGCCTGTGTACTGTCAATGGCAAGCTGCGTCGTTGTCCCTGCAGATATAAGTCCCACCAGATTTCCTATGGAAGTAAAAAACGCTTTCATAATCGTGACATTATTTGCAACAAACCATTCTGCAAGTCCCAGTCGGATAAGCATACGCAGGATTGATTCAAACCTCATCTCATCTTTTACATCTATGCTTTCCGAGCAGAAACCGATAACAAAGAACAGCACAACAAGGGATGATCCGACTGCTACAAAGACCGGCTCTATACCCTCAATGACTGCCCAGGGACCTCCGCCCTTGAAACTGACCGGTGACTGTCCAAGCATTGCAAAGACCAGGGATATCTGATTGTTCCAAAACCCAAACACCGCCTCAAGAAGTGCAAGGATCTTGTCTCCAAGCTTAAAAATATCCATACTTGTTATTCACCTCTTTTCTTTTACTAAAAGGGGAAATGCATTTCCCCAATCTTAGAAGCCTAAGAATGTCAGAACTGTTGAAATACCAGCCATCATGACACCTGCCACAATTCCTTTCAGAGCGGAGTTCATGGTAGATGAATCCTGCTGCTGGTAGGCTTGTGCGAACTCCATGACATTCTTTGCAAGAATGATGACACCAACCGCACCAATGACTGCAATGATAAGTGTCTTTAAGTTCTCAAGCGGCTGTGTTACTGCGGAAGTACCTGTACCTGCTGCAAAACAAGTAGTGCTCATAAGCATTACTCCCATAAGTGCTCCAGATAATGCCGGAACGAATCTTTTCTTAAAGTGAATGAATCTGCTCTTCATGCCTTTCTCCTCCATCTGATTGTTGTTAGTTGTAATAATCTGTTCTTTTCTCATGTTGTGTCTCTCCTTTTTGATAAAAAAATAAGCCAGCAGGTACAATCCCTAGCTGGCTGTTAAAAGTAACTCTATATAATCAGGCAATGCCTGTTGTAATGATTAAATCGGGCTTTCCCCGATGTGTTTAGCTATTACCACCTCCTTTCAAGGTGCAAAAAAAGCACCTTAACCTTATTGGCTAAAGTGCTTGTATTAGTTTGATATTAGATTGTTTTGAGTCAGACAAACTGTTAAGGAAACAATCGGAGTTGGTGTAAACGAAAAAGCAGCCTTGAGTTCTGATAAAAACTGCCCTTTCGTTTACATCAATTTCGATTTTACCTTGGTGAACAAAGTCGCGTCCCTTTAGCCGATAGCTATGGGGATTCAATCGTTGCTCTTTTCCTTAAGTTTATCATACCGGATGTTTTGGTAAAAGTTTTTTTATTCAAGAAATCAATTTCAGGCATGACAAACAAACCTCCTATGCGGAAGTCATTTATTCTATGCAATTGTAGATTTTAACATCTCATATGTGCACAAAAAGAAGAACTGTATTTATCTTTGCGGGGTGATACCATATTCCCTCCGCAAGAAGAACATTTGCATACATCGATGTGATACAAAACCTTTATCATTTCTATTGCATTTAGATTTTTTAATGTAGAAATGTATTTCTTGCATCCAAGCAGATTTCTGCAGTGAGTTATCTTTTTTCTCTTGTTTCTACATGATAGCAGACCATAGTGACGGATTCTGACAAATTGTTTGGGAGGAACATGCATCAGGAATCGACGGATGAATTCTTCTCCTGAAATTGTTTTCTCTTTCCAACAGCCTTCGTTTTTATAGTCTTTTACTGCATATGTAACTGTCGTGTCTTTCATGGATTTAATTCGCTGATTACTGATTGCTATCCTGTGGGTATATTTTCCAAGATAATTGATAACCGACTGTGCACCATTGAAAGTTTCTTTACAGTAAGTGACCCAGTTCTTTTCATAACACTTATCAAGAAGTTCTTTAAAACGATAGCTGTTCTGATATTTCTCCGCTGTACCATGAAATTTAAGCTTAGAATCATTCCACAGGCTTTTTAACTCATCCAGATATTTTCCACGGAACACCTTTGAGATGACACCATATGGGAGAAAAAAATTTCCACCTGTTTCTTTCCATTTATTTTCATCATCAAGCCCACCTCCAAGAACAATGGTATGAATATGAGGATGATAATTCATTGCAGAACCCCAGGTATGAAGAATGCAGATATACCCTATATCAGCTCCCAGGTACTTTGCATCTTTTGACAATTCATTCAATGTGGCTGAAGCAGCATGATACAGTGCATCATATAACAGCTTCTGGTTGCTGTAAATAATGGAATTCAATTCCTCAGGAACTGTGAATACTACATGATAATAGGGTGCATCCAATACGTTCTCTTTTTGTGCATCAATCCATTTCTCTTTCGGAAACTCCTGGCACATGGGACAGCATCTGCTTCTGCAGGAGTTGTTGTGAACACTGATACATCCGCAGTCCTCACAAACACTGATGTTTACACCAAAAACTCCTGTTTTACAGTTTCTGATGTGATAAGCCGTTTTTCTGTGATGAGCAGGAGGGTTACTCCTCTTTTCATAAGAAGGATAGAACCGTTCAAATACATCCTGTATCGTACATGATTTATCCATAATCATTCACCACCCATCTCATCAAATGGGCTTTTAATACCAAGCAGAGTTTTATTGCTTACATGCAGATAAATTTCTGTTGATTTTGGATCACGATGTCCCAAAAGAGCCTGAATGTATTTTATATCGCAGCCTGACTCAAACAGATGACTTGCAAAACTATGACGCAAACAATGTGTGGAGACATGTTTCTGAATGCCTGCTCTTTCGGCGCTTTCACGAAAAAACTGAATGACACTATCTTTTGTAAGATAATCCCCTGTCCATGAACTTGGGAACAGAATCCCCCTTGGTCTGCCACATTGAAACCAGTATTCTGTCAATATTTCGAGCGTCCGGTCTGCAAGCAAAGTATAACGATCAGAGCGACTTTTCCCATCACGGATGTGTATGGTTTTGTTCGTGCGTGAAATATCATCATAATGAAGATGTGTGACTTCTGAAACACGAAGTCCGCCTGAATACATAGTAGCAATCATAGCTTTGTGCTTCAAATTTGGCGTAGCATCAAGAATAGCTGATATTTCTGCTTTTGTAAGCACCGTTGGTAACTTTCTGTCCCTTTTCATACGAGGTATGTCATCATCATCCCAATTCTTCTTCAATATTTTTTTGTAAAAGAAGCGGATTCCTGAATGGTAGTGATTGTATGTTTCTGGTGAAATCCCGGAAAGTTTCTTTTCAGTTAGGAATATATCAACATCGTCAGTTGTTAATGCATCTATATCCTTGGCTGTGCGGTTCAAAAAATGAGCAACACTGGTACAGTATGCATGAATCGTGGAATCCTTGAGATTCCGTTTATTTGCAGCAGATCGAATCTGATTAAAAATTTCTTCGTACATAATAAAATCCTCCATGTAAAATCAGTAGTTAATGAAAAACCCTGCTTACATGGAGGTGCATTAGCATAATAAAACCGCTTGTCAGAAAAGCGGTCAAATGGTATTCTTTTCATAGGCAGTGGTGTCTTTCTGTATTGAATTGTTTTGTGTGGTAACTTTACAATATCAAATACTGGTAAGAATTGCCATTGCCTATTTTATTATTGAGAAAAAGAAAGCTGCGCCACAGCCTTGGCAAGCCATCGCGCAGCGATTTTGTTCAACTTGAAATTATATGCCAGACCTTTGGTATTACTCTGGCAGAATTCTTTAATGATACAGATGTTCTGGTTTCCATGACTGAAGAAGAAAAAAATATGTTGTCACAGTGGAATCTGCTGACTCCTGCTCAGAGAACGGCTGTGATAAATATTATCGGTCTGCTACTGTCCTGTGATTGAACCTTCCCTGGACAATAGCAATTTGAACTTCAATATTTTTCTTTTTCCAAATATTTCTGAAGTGTTCCTTCATTGTTCATTATACCCCTTGCTCCTGCTTATTTCATTCACTGGCAGTATATGTTTGTATTTTAAAAATCACTAAGTTCTGTTATCTTCATGAAAACAAACGAGCTTTTCACAACTCTCTAAGAGTATCTGCATAAAAAGGCAGGATTCCCACCTCCAGGAATCCTGCCCGTTTCTTGCTTATTCACATATTCATAAAACTTAATACAGCCCCATAATTGCCAACAAAGCAGTAATCACTACAAGGCTGCACAGAATGCTCACGCTGTTTGCACAGCTTGCCATTCCTTCATCACCGCCGCACATTCCGGTGTAGGCAGGTGCCACTGCACTCATAGGAGCGAAGCACAGTAAAACGAGTGTCTGTCTGATAACCAGATCAAACGGTAAAACAAAATAGAAGATTACAGCACAGACTGCAGCAAAGATATGACGGATTCCGATCAGTTTGAAAATCTCACCCATGTATTCTTTCTTGAATTCGATATGGAACAGAAGACCTAACATCAGCATGGCAACAAATGTGTTGGCCTTTGCCATTGGCTCGATCAGTGTAAGAATAACCGGTGGCGTGTCAATATTTGCAACAGCTAAAATAAACATAACTACATAGGCTACCAGCGGAGGACTGGTAATCAGACGTTTTGCAAAGGATTTAAGATCAATTCCTTTTTTGGAACCGGAAGCTGCTGTATACTCTGCAACGAATGCATAAGTACCTCCGGTACACATAATACTGTTTCCTACATCGAACATACAGGCAGTAACACTTCTGTCTCTTATACACATCTGACGCTGCCGACGACGGAGAGAGTGTAGATC
>ENA-OZGN01000406-OZGN01000406.1-human-gut-metagenome-genome-assembly--contig:-NODE-406-length-14860-cov-6.044107_pt1 | contig 14860 bp, 13 predicted proteins | sample MGYA00245115_ERZ653655 | MGnify/ENA primary metagenome ERZ653655 (study PRJEB26926, sample SAMN06165105) | human gut metagenome | biome: ENVO:00009003; feature: ENVO:2100002; material: ENVO:00002003... | reverse complement strand
CGAGATCTAGTACGGTCTCGTGGGCTCGGAGATGTGTATAAGAGACAGCGTCTACTCCCTCAAGACCATGGAGCGGGACATGAAGAATGACCAGCACCTGAGGGAGACGGTGAGCGACATCATCAAGAATGTGAAGGCTTAACGCACCAGAGCCGGTGTAAAAGTCATACTCATTCAGGGGTCAAACCCCAAAATATGGGGAGAAAGAGGAACAAAAAGGGGAAAATAGACCTAGATATTGTGGTGAAAGGCCGAAACTTTCCACTCTTTCCACATGGTTTTCAACATTCAACTTCCGTTTTTCACAGCGGATGTGGAAAGAACCACCGCTCTCCCCGATTCAACATTCCATTCACAGTTCCTCAACATCTCCGTGGAAAACCAAATCCCCGCATCCCGGCAAGGGTTTGCAGAGTTTTCCACATCTTCCCCACCCCCTACTACGATTACTACAACAAGTTCAATAAAGAAAACAGGTTTTTGCATCGGATCCCATGAGGAACGACAGCAAAACAGACGCAAAAAAGGAGAGAAGAAGATTTGAACATCATCTGCGACAAAACTCTTCTGAGTGCAGCCATTGACGGCGTATCCAAAGCAGTCACTCTGCGCTCTACCATCCCGGTACTGGAGGGCATTTTACTGAAGGCAGAAGGCTTCCAGCTGACCCTTACCGGCTACGACCTCGAAATGGGCATCGTGACCACCATCGAAGCCAATGTCAAAGAACCCGGTGAGATCGTGCTGAATGCCAAGCTGCTCAGCAGCATGATCAGCCGGATGCCGGCAGGCCAGATCACGATCCAGTCTGCCGATAATGGCAAAACCACCATCCAGAGCGGCGTGGCGCAGTTCGAGATCCAGTCCATGTCGGCCACCGATTTCCCCGAGCTGCCCAACACCGGCGCCGAGGAGACCCTGACCATCAAGACCGGTGTGCTCCGCGATATGATCGACCGCACCCTCTACGCCGTCAGCCAGGATGAGAAAAAACCTGCGCATACCGGTGAACTTTTTGAGATAGAGCCGGATAAAATGACCATCGTTGCACTGGACGGCTACCGTCTGGCCATTGTGGAGCGGCCCGTCACTGCCGTCAAGGACATCCGCATCATCGTCCCCAGCAAGACCATGACCGAAGTGTCTCATCTGCTGCCCAACGACGACGAAGAGCCGGTCCACATCTGTGCCAACCGCCGCTACGTCGTGTTCATGACCGCTGGCTACACCATCATGAGCCGCCTCATTGAGGGCGAGTTCCTCAACTATCACAATGTCATTCCGGCAGGCAGCCGCACCCGGGTGACCATCGACACCAAGGAGTTCATCGAGACCATCGAGCGCGCTTCTCTGATTATTACAGAGCGTTTAAAAAATCCCCTCCGCATCACTTTTACAGAGGGTAAAGTCGTCGTCCGCTGCCAGACCAATCTGGGCCGCGTCGTCGATGAGTTCAATGCCGAGTGCGAGGGCGACGAGGTGGAGATCGGCTTCAACAACCGCTACCTGTTGGACGCGCTGCGCAATGCCCGCACCGAGAAAGTGCGGATGGAGATCAGCGGCCCGCTGAGCCCGGTGAAAGTGCTGCCGGTGGAGGGCAATGACTTCCTGTATCTGGTCCTGCCCGTCCGCTTCAAAAACGACTGAGAGGCGTAATAAAATGCAAAAGATCCTCATCCATACCGAATTTATCAAGCTGGACGCCCTGCTGAAATATGCGGGCCTTTGCGAGACCGGCGGCGAAGCCAAGGAGCTCGTTCAGGGCGGGGCCGTGAAGGTCAACGGCGAAGTCTGCACCATGCGCGGCAAGAAATGCCGCCCGGGCGACACCGTAGAGCTGGACGGACAGACCATCGAGATCGGGATGGGCGGCTGATGCGGCTGCTCTCTCTCGAAGTCGAAAATTACCGGAATATCGCCTCGGCCAGCCTGACGCCGGGCCGGGAGCTGACTGTTATCTGCGGCAACAACGGCCAGGGCAAGACGAACCTCCTGGAAGCCATCTGGCTGCTTACCGGCGGCAAGAGCTTCCGGGGCGGCAAGGACGCAGAGCTGGTGCGCCGGGGCGAACCCTTCGCCGTACTCAAAGCGTCCACCCTCCGCGCACAGCAGGAAGAGCAGGAAAAGGAAGAGCCGAACCGCGTCCGCCTGACGGTGGGTGCGCCGGACTCTCCCCGCCCGGGCCGGACAGTCTCGGTGAACGGGGGCGCAGTCAAGCGGGCGGCCAGCCTTGCGGGCAGCTTTCCGGCGGTGGTTTTCGACCCCGGACACCTGAGTCTCGTGAAGGGCGCGCCGGAAGGGCGGCGAAAATTTCTGGACGCTGCCCTCTGCCAGCTCTACCCCGGCTATCTGACCCTTTATCGCCGCTATATTCGGGCCTTGCAGCAGAAAAACGCGCTGCTTCGACGCTCTTCCAATGGCATTGAGCGGCCTTATGCCGAAAAGCGGGCCTTATTAGAAGTGCTGAATGTGGAGCTTGCCCAGCAGGGCGAGGCCATCCAGCAGCGGCGCAGAGCCTATCTCGCCGCTCTCTCCCCGCTGGCCTGCGCCAACTATGAGGAGCTTTCCCGCGGGGCGGAAACACTGAGTCTGCGGTATGCGGCCCAGTTCGAGCCGGGCGGTCTGGCCCAGCTTCTGCGGCAGAAAATGCCCGAAGAGCTGCGGGCCGGGCAGAGCCTCTGCGGCCCTCACCGGGAAGATCTGGACCTTCTTCTGGATGGTCAGCCTGCAAAAGTGTATGCGAGTCAGGGACAACAGCGGAGCGTCGTGCTCAGCCTGAAAATGGCCGAAGCTGCCGCAGCTGCCTCCATCACGGGCGAACACCCGGTGATGCTGCTGGACGACGTACTCAGCGAGCTGGACGATGGCCGCAAGCAGTATCTGCTCACCCGGATGCGGGAAAAGCAGACCTTCGTGACCAGCTGCGACGACACCGCTTTCCTCAAAACGGACGGCGAGGTCTACCGGATGAACGGCGGCGTGCTGACGAAAGTGTGATGCAATGTATGTACACCTTGGCCGCGATTATGTCCTGAACGACCGGGACATCATCGGCATCTTCAATCTGGAAACGACGACCATCTCACCCCGGGGGCGGGAGTTTCTGAACTACGCCCAGAAAAACGGGGCGGTGGTGAGTCTGTCCGATGAGCTGCCCCAGAGCTATGTGCTGGCAGATTCGCCGGTGGATACGATCTATCTCTCGGAGCTGTCGTCGGCTGCGCTCAAACGGCGCACGGAGACAACAGTCGCTGACCTGGACAGCAGGGTGCTGCAGCTTCCGAAATAGTGAGCTTTGCTCGTCCGGCGTGGGCCTGCCCGGTACGCCAGCGGCTCCCCTGTCAGGGGAGCTGGCAAAGCCGACAGGCTTTGACTGAGAGGTTCCATTACCAACCAGCGACTTATCGCTTTTACAAATAGTAACGAAAAAACGAAACAAAACAAAAGGGAGAAAGGAAATGGCAGAGGAAATCATTACCAGTACCAACGCAGAAACTGCGACGGACCATGAATACAACGCCAGCGAGATCCAGGTCCTGAAAGGCCTGGAGGCAGTGCGCAAGCGCCCCGGTATGTATATCGGCTCCACCGGCGAGCGCGGCCTGCACCATCTGGTGTACGAGATCGTGGACAACGCCATCGACGAGGCTCTGGCCGGTTACTGCGACCACATCGAGGTCAAGATCCTGAAGGGTGACATCATTCAGGTCACGGACAATGGCCGCGGCATCCCCGTGGACATCCAGGCTGATACCGGTCTGCCTGCCGTCACCGTCGTCTATACCATCCTCCACGCCGGCGGCAAGTTCGGCGGCGAGAACTCCGGCTACAAGGTGGCCGGCGGCCTGCACGGCGTCGGCGCGTCCGTCGTCAACGCCTGCTCGGAGTGGCTGACCGTCAACGTCCGCCGCGACGGCCGCGAGTACGAGCAGACCTTCCGCCGCGGCGACCCGGACGGCCCGCTGAAGTGCATCGGCACTGTAGATCCCAGTGTCACCGGCACCCGCGTCACCTTCAAGCCCGACCCGGAGATGTTCAAGGACACCACCGTCTACAACTTCGAAACGCTGGAAAAGCGCCTGCGGGAAGAGAGCTTCCTGAACGCCGGTGTCAAGATCACCTTGACCGACGAGCGCGAACTCTACACCCCCGTCCTCGAGGACGGCAAGGAGGGCGAGCCCACCTACCGCACCGAGGTCATGTGCTACGAGGGCGGCATCAAGAGCTTCGTCACCTATCTGGGCGAGAAGCGCGACCTCGAGGTGCTCCACCCCAACGTCATCTATCTCAAGGGTCAGACCGACCGGGGCATGGCAGAAATCGCCTTGCAGTATAATTCCAGCTACAATGAGCTGCTGCTGAGCTTCGCCAACAACGTCAACACCCCCGACGGCGGCACCCACGAAGAGGGCTTCCGCAGCAGCCTCACCCGAGTATTCAACGATTATGGCCGCAGCCACGGTCTGCTGAAGGACAAGGACGAGAACCTTTCCGGCGCTGACGTCCGTGAGGGCCTCATCTGCGTTATCTCCGTTAAGCTGCAGGAGGCCGAGTTCGAGGGCCAGACCAAGGCAAAGCTGGGCAATACGGAAATTCGAACCCTCGTCTCCAACATGGTCTACTCCAAGCTGATGGAGTTCTTCGAGGAGAACCCCGGCGTGGCCAAGGCTATCTTCGAAAAGGCCACCCAGGCCGCCCGCGCCCGCGCTGCTGCCAAGAAGGCCCGTGAGCTGGTGCGCCGCAAGAGTGCCCTCGAGACCAGCCGGATGCCCGGCAAGCTGGCAGACTGCCGCGAAAAAGACCCCACCCGCACTGAGATCTTCATCGTCGAGGGTGATTCTGCAGGCGGCTCGGCCAAGATGGGCCGTGACTCGGCCATTCAGGCCATCCTCCCCCTGTGGGGCAAGATGCTCAACGTCGAAAAGGCCCGCGCCGACCGTATCTACGGCAACGACAAGCTGATGCCTGTCGTGCTGGCACTGGGCTGCGGCATCGGCGACGAGTTCGATATTTCCAAGCTGCGGTATGACAAAGTGTTCATCATGGCAGATGCCGATGTCGATGGTTCTCACATCTGCACCCTGATGCTCACCTTCTTCTTCCGCTATATGCGCCCCCTCATCGAGCAGGGCCATGTCTATGTGGCACAGCCCCCGCTGTTCAAGGTGCAGAAGGGCAGCACCATCAAATACGCTTACAACGACGCCGAAATGGCCCTGCTCTCGCAGGAGATGCCCGGCGCGAAGATAAACCGCTATAAGGGCCTTGGCGAGATGAACCCGGAGCAGCTCTGGGAGACCACCATGAACCCCGAGAACCGCGTCATCGTCCGCATCACCATCGAGGATGCCGAGAAGGCCGATGAGGCGTTCACCATCCTGATGGGTGATCAGGTGGAGCCCCGCCGCCGCTTTATCGAGACCAACGCCCAGTACGCAAAGCTCGACGTGTAATTGGAGGAAACAATGGAAGAAGATTATGTGATGATACCGGGCAGCGGTACCAAGATGATCATCCGGGACGTCAAGAAAGAGATCGAGACGGCGTTTCTGGATTACTCCATGTCGGTCATCGTGGCCCGCGCCCTGCCGGATGTGCGTGACGGCCTGAAGCCCGTCCACCGCCGCATCCTCTACACCATGCACGAACGCGGCAACGACCCCAGCCATCCCTACCGCAAGTCGGCAGATACCGTCGGTGCGGTGCTGGGCTCTTACCACCCCCACGGCGACGCCTCCGTCTACGACGCCATGGTCCGTCTGGCACAGGATTTCTCCCTGCGCTACCCGCTGGTGGATGGTCAGGGTAACTTTGGTTCTGTGGATGGCGACCCCCCGGCTGCTTACCGTTACACCGAGGCCCGCATGAGCCGCATGGCGGTCGAGATGCTGACCGACATCGACAAGGACACCATCAACTGGGACCCCAACTTCGACGAGACGAAGAAAGAGCCCAGCGTCCTGCCCTGCCGCTTCCCCAACCTGCTGGTCAACGGCAGTCAGGGCATCGCCGTCGGTATGGCCACCAACATCCCGCCCCACAACCTCAGTGAGGTCATCGACGGCTGCGTGGCCTATATCGAGAACCCCGACATCGACCTGCCCGGCCTGATGGAGCACATCAAGGGACCGGACTTCCCCACTGCCGGTATCATCATGGGCCGAAGCGGCATCCGCGCCGCCTACGCCACCGGCCGCGGCAAAATTACTCTGCGGGGCCGTGCCACCATCGAAGAGACCAAGAATGGCCGTACCCAGATCATCATTACGGAAATTCCGTATATGGTCAACAAGGCCCGTCTCATCGAGAACATGGCAGAGCTGGTCAAGGACAAGCGAATCGAGGGCATCACCGGCCTGAACGATGAGACCAACCGCAAGGGTATGCGCATCGTGGTGGACATCCGCAAGGACGCCAACGCACAGGTCATCCTGAACCAGCTGTACCAGTACACCCAGCTGCAGGATACCGTGGGCGTCATCATGCTGGCCATCGACCATAAGGTGCCGAAGGTCATGACCCTGAAACAGATGATACAGAAGTACGTCGAGTTCCAGGATGAAGTCGTCCGCCGCCGCACGCAGTATGATTTGAAGAAGGCCAAGGAGCGCGCCCACATCCTCGAGGGTCTGAAGAAGGCCACCGACATCGTGGATGAGCTCATCGCTACCATCCGCGCCTGCAAGGGCGGCATGGCCGAGGCAAAGGCCGCCATCATGGAGCAGTTCGGCTTCGACGACCCGCAGGCCGACGCTATCGTGAAATTGCAGCTGGGCCGTCTGGCTGGTCTCGAGATCCTCAAGATCGAGGAAGAGCTGTCCGGCTTACAGACAAAAATCGAGGATTGGGAGGACATCCTCGCCAACGACGCCCGCGTTCTGGAGATCGTGAAGAACGAGCTGCTGGACATGAAGAAGCGCTTCGGCGACGAGCGCCGCACCGAGATACAGTCCGTCACCGGCGAAGTGGACATCGAAGACCTCATCGCCGAGGAGCAGTGCGTCTACACCCTCACCGAGGCCGGCTATATCAAGCGCCAGCTCAAGGCCACCTATCAGGCCCAGAAGCGCGGCGGCCGCGGCATCTCCGGCATGACCCGGAAGGAAGAGGACATCGTGCAGGAGATGTTCGTGGGCTCTACCCATGATTATGTCCTGTTCGTTACCGACAAGGGCCGTCTCTTCCGCATCAAGGGCTACACCATCGCCGAGGGCAGCCGCACCAGCAAGGGCAGCAACATCGTCAACCTGCTGCAGCTGGCCGAGGGCGAAAAGGTCACCAACATGCTCTGCTACCCCAAGGACGAGGACAACAAGGGCGGTTTCGTCACCATGGTCACCAAGCAGGGCCTCATCAAGCGCACCCCGCTGGAGCAGTACGCCAACATCCGCAAGACGGGCCTCATCGGCATTGCGCTCAACGAGGGAGACGCGCTGGCATGGACCCGCCTGACCACCGGCAATGATATGCTCATCGTGGCTACCCGCAACGGTCAGGCCATCCGCTTCAACGAGGCCGATGCCCGCCCGATGGGCCGCAGCGGCCACGGCGTCCGCGCCATCAAGCTGGCCGAGGGCGACGAGGTCATCGGCGTCTGCATCTGCCGCGAGGGCGGCACGGTGCTCACCGTCACCGAAAACGGCAAGGGCCGGCGCTCTGACATCGACACCTACCGTATCACTGCCCGCGGCGGCAAGGGCATCCGCAACTACGACGCCTCCAAGGACAAGGTCGCAGCCGTCAAGATCGTGGACGACATCGACGATGTGCTGCTGAGCAGTCAGGAGGGCATCATCATCCGCCTGCACGCCAACGAGATCCCCGTCCAGAGCCGCTACGGCTCCGGTGTCCGGGTCATGCGTCTGGGCGAGAACGATAAGGTGATGGTGCTGGCCCGCACCGACCACGACGACGAGGCACAGACCGAGAGCATCGAGGCCGATACCGAGGACGAGCCCACTGCCGAGCAGCTGGCGGAGATGGAAGCAGCCGATGAGGCATCGGCCGCCGAAGCTCCCGAGGCTGACACCGGCGACGAGGAATAAACCTTATTTCCACACATAAACTGACCCTGCGGGGGAGTACACGCTTTCTGCGGTGCTCTCCCGCAGGTTTTTGCAAAAAATCACGGTTATACTGGACAAATCCGCTGTTTGTGTGGTACTATAGCCAGACAACAAGAAAGATCCTCATGGGGGAGTAGCAGGCGCTGTTTTGCAGGCAGCGCAGCAAGTCAACACAATGACAGCCCGGGCGGCTGTCTGGCTTGCTTTCATTTGCGAGACTCATGTGCTTTGGTGCGAGTACCACGCCCATTCCACATGGAGTCAGTTTGTAAAAATCCGACCCGGAATTGGCGAAATGCGCGCCGATTCCGGGTCTTTTGTCTGCCCACCAATTCCGGTCAAATCAGGAGGCATCGTTATGGAATGGAGTTTTTTGTTTTTCTTCAACAGCGCCCTGCTGGGCGTGGGCCTTGCCATGGATGCGTTTTCCGTCTCGATGGCAAACGGTCTGCATGACCCTCAGATGTCCCGCCGCAGGGGCGTCCAGATCGCAGGCACCTTCGCCATCTTTCAGGCTGTCATGCCTATGACGGGCTGGGTCTGCGTCCACACCATCGTGGAGCTGTTCTCTTCGTTTGAAAAGTTCATCCCGTGGATCGCCCTTATCCTGCTGGGCTACATCGGCGGTAAAATGCTCATCGAGGGCATCAAGGGCGAAGAGGCCGAGGAAGCCGCTGAGCTGAGCGCGGGCGCACTCTTCATGCAGGGCGTCGCCACCAGCATTGACGCGCTGTCGGTGGGCTTCACCATCTCGGAGTACGGCTGGTTCATGGCGCTGGTCTGCTCCCTCATCGTGGCGATCGTCACCTTCTTCATCTGTGAGGCCGGCCTTGCCATCGGCAAAAAGTTCGGCACCAAGCTCTCCGGCAAAGCCTCCGTCCTCGGCGGCGTCATCCTCATCGGCATCGGTCTGGAAATCTTCATCTCCGGCATGATGGGCTGAGAAAAAATATAGAAAAGCGGCACATTCTCCTTTGCGGTGGATGTGCCGCTTCTTTGTTGAACAGGGCTCTTGTATGCCGGGATAAACTGAAACGATGTTTGTTGTCAAATTGATGCAATTTCAGGGACGATTTTATTAAATACCACAAATTTATCAAAACTACTTGACAAATATGTACGGGGGGGGGGTAAATTTAGAGAAACAGAGGGGCCGAACGAGGATTTCCGCTGTCGATTTTGAAAATGTGGGAGGAAATTTACCATGAGATTAGCAAAAAAGGTAATGGCAGTCGCACTGGCTGCGGCTATGACGGTTTCGATGCTCACCGCCTGCGGCGGTGGTGGCGGCGGCGGAAACGGCGGCTCCAGCAGCGATTCTTCCAGCTCGAGCAGCAGCTCTTCCAGCAGCTCCAGCTCTAGCTCCAGCAGCTCTTCGAGCTCTTCTTCCAGCTCTTCGAGCAGCAGCTCCAGCTCTTCCGGCACGACGACTGATAAAAACATTGCAGAGCAGCTTGGCATGACTAATGTCAAGGTCGTTCCTTTCACGAGCAGCTATCTGAAGAACATGAACTCTGAGAAGTATACTCTTGAGATGAACGTGAAGATGCTGGCGGGCAGCGTGACGGTCAGCATGAAGACTGTCCAGTCTACTGACGGAAACAAGAGTTACAATAGAACGCTTGTTCCGGGATATGAGGATGAGATTAACCTGCGCGATGAGGCTCAGAAAAAGAGCTGGGATATCGATGGCATTAAGGGTACTTATACTGTCACTGACTGGAGCAAGTATCCGACGAATCCTGATGATGACGACGACAACACGGTCATCGAAGACTTCACTAAGTACAAGATCATGCAGGGCTACTACAAGATCGGCTCTACCGAGTATCCGGCAGACTGCATTGCTTTTACGGAAACTGAGAATGGTGTGCCTGTGACGGTCGCAATGATTTATTGCTTCAACGGCAGCAAGCCGAAGTATATGATCGTGAAGGGCGTTTCCGAAGTGCAGGGTGAGACTGCTGTCCAGACTGTCATGGAAGGCCAGATCACCAGATACGACACTTACGCAGACGCAAACTACATGAACTTCGAGAAGATCCTGAGCCAGTACGAACTGGTGGAAGATGACGACTAACAGTCGGATGAAATCTCCAATAAACTGATATGAGAAAGCGCCTCTGCACATCGTGCAGAGGCGCTTTTTTGTTCCCCATGGAACATCATTCAAAATAATCGGCGTACTCCTCGGTGAGCTTGGAGCCCAGACGGCGGATGCCGCCGTAAAGGTGGCGTTCCACCAGCGGCTCAAAGGCCGCGAGGTCACACCGCTCGATGGCGTCGATGAGGTTGTGATGGTCGGCCACCACCTCGGCGAGCCCGCCGGTGGTCAGAGTGTCCAGCATCCGGAACCGGCTGTAGTCGGCGTGGGCGTTCTGCAAGGTGCGCCAGAGATACATCTTACCCATGGCAGAGAACCACGTCTCGTGGAGCCGGGTGTCAGCCTCGTAGAGACGGTTGAAGTCCAGCGTTTCGGCCTTGGCCAGCTCGTCGTAGGCGGCGGCACGCTGGCGGATGAGGGCGCGGTGCTCCGGTGTGCAGTGGGGCGCAAAGTCCCGCAGGACCTTGGCCTCTACTGCGATGCGCTCATAAATCAGCTCGTCCACGATGTCCCGGTTCAGCCGGGTGACAGTAGTGCCTTTGTAAGGCACGATCTTCACCAGCCCGTTCTCCTGTAACCGCTGCAGGACCACCCGGATGAGAGAGCGGGGCGCGCCGAAGCGGGTGCAGAGCGGGTTTTCGCTCAGCGAACAGCCGGGCCGGAGGGTCAAATCGATGATCTCCCGCTCGAGGACGGCGTATATTTCAGAATCTGTTTTATACTGTTGTTCCATTGTCGTTTTCCTGTCTGATGCCCCAAGCGGGCCATGTCCCGGGGACCGGGAGGCGGAAGTCCATTACCTTTCCGGTGTCGGGATGGATGAAGCGGAGCCGTGCGCTCTGAAGCGCAATGTCTCCCTTGATGCGGCTGCCGTATTTGCCGTCGCCCCAGAGCGGGTGGCGGCGGGACGCGAACTGCACCCGTATCTGGTGGGTGCGCCCGGTGTGGAGGGTGATGTCCGCAAGGCTGGTGCTGCCGTCCGGGGCGGAGGCAGAAATGCAGTATTCCAGCACAGCCTCCTTCACGCCCTTGCGCGGACGGCTCACCGGAAAAACACGGCCTTTCCGGCTGTCCTTGAATAAGTAGTCCCGCAGGACGCCTTCGGCGGGCAGCTTTTCGTCCGGCCCGCCTGCGATGAGGGCGCGGTATTGTTTCACGAAAGGCGGCGCGTCCAGTGTGCCGGCGTCAGGCTCGGCCCGGCCATCCTGTTCGGCATAAACCTGCTGGCTCTGCGTCACCTGCCGGCTGAGGGCGGCGGCTGCCTGCGGGGTCTTCGCGTAGACCATCAGACCCGACACGCCGGTGTCCAGCCGGTGGATGACGCCCACATAGGCGTCGGGCCTGTCCCAGAGTTTCCGAAGGGCGGCGGGTACGCCGTCCTCGCTGGAAAGCCCGGCGGGCTTGTCCAGAACCACGAGGGCTGTATCTTCGTAGAGTATCACAGCCTGCCCTCGTCCACCAGCGCCTTGAGCTTGAGCACGCCCGCGATGGTCTTGCCGTCCTTGATCTCACCGCTCATGACCATCTCGTAGGCTTTTGCCAGCGGGATGCGGTCGGGCGTCAGGAACTCGTCGTCGTCCAGATGCATCTGGGTGGTGTGCAGGCCGGTGGCCACCCACATATAGATGATCTCGGTGTCATAGCCCACCGTGGGGTAGAACTCGCCCAGCGGGGTGTAGTAGTCGGCGGTCAGGCCGCACTCTTCGCCCAGCTCCCGCTTGGCGGCTTCGAAGGGGTCTTCGCCCTTTTCCAGCTTGCCGGCGGGCAGCTCCCACAGCTCCTGCTGCATGGCGTAGCGGAACTGGCGCACCATGCAGAGGGTGCCGTCCTCAAAATACGGTACGATGCAGGCCCCGCCGTGGTGGTGGACCACTTCCCGGATAGAAGTCTCACCGTTTTCCAGCAGAGCCACGTCTTTGGTCAGCGTGACAACCCGGCCCTCAAAGAGAACTTCGCTCGAGAGCGTCTTTTCAAAATGTGCAGCATCCATCGTTTTGTGCCTGTCCTCCCCTGCGCTGTGCAGCGCATGATACTATAGATAAAGTTTACGGCAGAATCTGTACAAATGTCAATTATAAATTTAGAATTTTGTAAGAAAAAGCCTCATGGATACTGGATTTTGGAGCATAACACCGTCATGGATGCAGCAAAGAACACATCTGTAAAAAAGCGCTAAAAAATTTCTTGAATTTTTGTTGTGTTTTTACAGTCGGTTTGCGTTGCCTTTACCGGCGGAATTTGCTATTATATTAGATGAGCAATAGTGCCTTCATGGGGTTCTCCGGCCCCGGGCAGGGCTATTGCCCTCGATGAGCGTGTGCTTTTGTGGAGTTCTCCGGCTCCGGCGAAGTGCGGCGCTTATCAGTTGAGCAATACGTTTTTCAAAGGAGTTCTCCGGCTCCGGTAAAAAGACGTTTGCCCCGCGCAGAAGGTACCAAATTCTGAATGGAGGAAGAAAAATGCCTAGAGCAAAGCAAACCATGGATGGCAATACCGCTGCCGCTCATGTAGCATATGCCTACACGGACGTGGCTGCCATCTACCCCATTACCCCCTCTTCTCCGATGGCTGACTCTGTGGACCAGTGGTCCGCTCAGGGCCAGAAGAACATCTTCGGCAACCAGGTCAAGGTCGTCGAGATGGAGTCTGAGGCAGGCGCTGCAGGCGCTGTGCACGGCTCTCTGGGTGCAGGTGCTGTTACCACCACCTTCACCGCTTCTCAGGGCCTGCTGCTGATGATCCCCAACATGTACAAGATTGCTGCTGAGCAGCTGCCCTGCGTGTTCGATGTTTCTGCACGTACCGTTGCTACCCAGTCCCTGAACATCTTCGGTGATCACAGCGACGTTATGGCATGCCGCCAGACCGGCTTCGCAATGCTGGTCGAGAGCAGCGTGCAGGAAGTCATGGACCTGTCCCCTGTTGCCCATCTGGCAGCTATCGAGGGCAAGGTTCCCTTCCTGAACTTCTTCGACGGCTTCCGTACTTCTCACGAGTACCAGAAGATCGAGAAGTGGGACTACGCCGACCTGAAGGAAATGTGCAACATGAAGGCTGTCGAGGAGTTCCGTGCAAAGGCTCTGAACCCCGAGCACCCCAAGATGCGCGGTTCCCACGAGAACGGCGACGTGTTCTTCCAGCATCGTGAGGCCTGCAACTCTGTCTACGACGCACTGCCCGCAGTCGTCGAGAAGTACATGGCCAAGATCAACGAGAAGCTGGGCACCAACTACGACCTGTTCAACTACTACGGCGCACCCGATGCCGATCGCGTCATGATCGCTATGGGCTCTGTCTGCGACGTTGCTGACGAGGTCATCGATTACCTGAACGCTAAGGGCGAGAAGGTCGGTATCGTCAAGGTCCGCCTGTACCGTCCTTGGGTGTCCTCCGCTCTGCTGAAGGTCCTGCCTGCTACCGCTAAGAAGGTCGCAGTTCTGGACCGCACCAAGGAGCCCGGCTCTCTGGGCGAGCCCCTGTACCTGGATGTCGCAGCTACCCTGCGTGAGGCTGGCAAGAATGATGTCATCCTGACCGGCGGCCGTTACGGTCTGGGCAGCAAGGACACTCCCCCGTCCTCCATCTTCGCTCTGTTCAAGGAGCTGGAGAAGGATCAGCCGAAGGAGCGCTTCACCCTCGGCATCACCGATGATGTCACCGGCCTGTCTCTGCCTGAGGTCAAGCCCGCTCCCATCACCGCAGCAGCTGGCACCAAGGAGTGCAAGTTCTGGGGTCTGGGCGGCGACGGTACCGTCGGTGCTAACAAGAACTCCGTCAAGATCATCGGCGACCACACTGATAAGTATGTTCAGGCATACTTCCAGTATGACTCCAAGAAGACCGGCGGCGTGACCATCAGCCACCTGCGTTTCGGCGACAAGCCCATCCGCAGCCCCTACTACATCAACCAGGCTGACTTCGTGGCCTGCCACAACCCCGCTTACATCCACATGGGCATGAAGATGGTCCAGGATGTCAAGCCCGGCGGCGTGTTCATGATCAACTGCCAGTGGAACGATGAGGAGCTGGGCCATCACCTGAACGCTGAGGCCAAGAAGTACATCGCTGACAACAACATCCAGCTGTACACCATCAACGCTATCGACAAGGCTATCGAGATCGGTATGGGCAAGCGCACCAATACCATCCTGCAGTCCGCTTTCTTCAAGCTGGCTGACGTTATGCCCATCGAGGACGCTGTCAACTTCATGAAGCAGGCAGCTCAGAAGAGCTACGGCAAGAAGGGCCAGGACGTTGTTGAGATGAACTGGAAGGCCATCGATGCTGGTGTTGACGCGATCCACAAGGTTGACGTTCCCGCTTCCTGGTCCAACCCCGAGGCTGATCCCGCTCCCAAGGCTCTCACCGGCCGTCCGGAGCTGGTCAAGCAGATCCGTGATGTCATGGAGCCCATCGCTCGTATGGACGGCGACAGCCTGCCCGTTTCCGCTTTCGTTGCAAATGCAAACGGCGAGTGGGAGCAGGGCGCATCTGCATACGAGAAGCGCGGCACCGCTGTGAACGTTCCCGAGTGGGATGCTTCCAAGTGCGTCGGCTGCAACCAGTGTGCATTCGTCTGCTCTCATGCTACCATCCGTCCCTTCCAGCTGACCGCTGACGAGCTGGCAGCTGCTCCTGCTCAGACCAAGCTGTCTCTTATACACATCTCCGAGCCCACGAGACCGTACTA
>ENA-OZGN01000404-OZGN01000404.1-human-gut-metagenome-genome-assembly--contig:-NODE-404-length-14883-cov-5.555031_pt1 | contig 14883 bp, 15 predicted proteins | sample MGYA00245115_ERZ653655 | MGnify/ENA primary metagenome ERZ653655 (study PRJEB26926, sample SAMN06165105) | human gut metagenome | biome: ENVO:00009003; feature: ENVO:2100002; material: ENVO:00002003... | reverse complement strand
GAGATCTAGTACGGTCTCGTGTGCTCGGAGATGGGTATAAGAGACAGGTGAATACCGGCGGCGTTTACCGCGGCTACCGCAAGGACTTCTACCCCAGTGCATGGATGCTGGAGGAGTGGAACAAGATGGGCGGCAAGGTCATCATCACCTCCGACGCCCACGATGTGGACAGCCTGACCTTCGGCTTCGACGAGGCTGCCGCCGCCGTCAAGGCCGCAGGCTTCAAGAGTGTGGAAGTGCTGACCGTCAACGGCTTCGAGACGCAGGAGCTGTAACGATCTGAAAATATTGAAAAGGGCTGTTGTACAGCGGAATCAACCTCTCCGTCAGCGCTGACGGAGAGGTCGTACCTGTACAGCAGCTCCTTTTTGTGACTATGGAGGAACGCTTATGACCCAGTCCCCCGCGAAAAAATCATTCTTCAATCGGAACGTCGATTTGATGAACGGCCCCATCTTCAAGAGCCTGCTCATCTTTATGCTGCCCATTCTGGTGTCGTGCCTCTTCCAGCAGCTCTATAATACCGTGGATACCATGATCGTCGGCAATGTACTGGGCGATACCGCCCTTGCCGCCATTGGCGCCTGCGGGGCCATCTACGAGCTTCTGGTTGGATTTGGCATCGGTATCGGCAACGGCCTCGCCATCGTCGCAGCGCGCGCCTACGGGGCCGGAGACGATGACCAGCTCAAACAGACCGTGGCGGGTTCCATCGTCATCGGCATTATCGCGTCGGCGGTCATCACGCTGGCGGGTGCGGCGGGCCTGCATCCGCTGCTGGAACTGCTGGACACCCCGGCGGAAATTTTAGAGGACGCCTACGGCTATATCATCATCATCGACTTCGGCGTCATCGTCATGTTTGCCTATAACCTCTGCGCCGGCCTGCTGCGGGCCATCGGCAACAGCTTCATGCCGCTGGTCTTCCTCATCCTCTCGTCGGTGCTCAACGTCATTCTCGACCTCTGGTTCATCGCTGCGCTGGGCATGGGCGTGGCCGGTGCCGGTGTGGCGACGGTCATCTCTCAGGGCGTGTCGGTGGCGCTCTGCATCCTGTATGTCTTCCGCAGCGCCCGGCTGCTCCTGCCTGAGAAAAAGCACTTCCATGTGGAAAGCCGCCTCTATTGGGAGCTGTTCAGCCAGAGCATCTCCATGGGCCTCATGAGCAGCATCGTCTCGGCAGGCTCCGTCGTTTTGCAGTACGGCATCAACGGCCTCGGTACGCTGGTCATCGCGGGCCACACCGCGGCCCGAAAGCTCTTCGCTTTTACGGATATGCCCCTGACGGCGATGGCCTCTGCCTGCTCGACCTACGTCTCCCAGAACTACGGCGCGAACCATCCCGACCGCGTCCGCCGCGGAATGCGGGACATCTATCTCTACGGTGTCGTGGTGGCTGTGACGGCTATCCTGCTTATGAGTGTGGGTGCGGAGTGGATGGTGAAACTGGTGTCCGGCTCTTCGGAACCGGTGGTGCTGGAAAACGGCGTGCGGTATCTGGTCTGGAACGCACCCTTCTACGCCGTGCTGGGAATGCTGCTCTCCACCCGCTACGCTCTGCAGAGCATGGGCGAGAAGGTGCTGCCCCTGCTGTCCAGCGTCATCGAGTTTCTGGGCAAGATCGTCTTCGTCCTGCTCTTCATCCCCCGCTTTGAGTATAACGCGGTCATCCTCTGCGAGCCAGTCATCTGGTGCTTCATGACCATAGAACTGCTTATAGCATACCGGCATAATTCCTTCGTGTTTCCGAAGATGAAAAAATAAAAGAACTCCCCGCCATGCAGCTGCACAGCGGGGAGAAAGAGGGAGGAAAATTTCAGATTCAGAGGGCCGAATAGCCGAAGCTGTTCACCAGCGCGTCGATGTGCTGGCCGGCCTTGCACATGGGGCAGTCGCGGCTGTCGAAGCTGGCGTAGTCGGGCAGGCTGGAGGGGTCGAAGATGGAGGTGACCGGGATGCCCAGACACTCGTGGGTGGTGGCGAAGATGGCCGACAGGCCCGCCACGGTGCCGCCGTAGTAGTTGACCGCCTCGATGGCCGCCTGCACCGTGTAGCCGGTGGTGATGGAGGCCGACAGGATGAGGACGTGCTTGCCCCTGACCATCGGGGCGAGATTGTCGCGGAGGATGATCTGGCTGCCGCTGGTGTACTCGGGGGTGATGACGTAGATGGTCTGGTGGGCATTCATGTTGGCAAAGCCGTCTTTGGTCAGCTCGTTGGCCAGACAGGTGCCGATGACCTGTGTGCCGTCCAGACAGAGCACGGTGTCCACGATGGTGCTGTGCTGATAGGCAGCCACCAGCTCCTTGGCGACAGCCTTCGCCTCCGAGAGGCGGGCTTTCTGGGTGGTGACGTCGATGTAGTAGTTGATGTGGCTGTGGCTGGTGGCGAAGTGGCCCTTTGCCACGCGCAGGAACAGACTGCTCTTGTTGGTGGGAAGCTTTACCATATTGATCATAACTGCACACTCCTGTTCTTGTGAAATCAGGCAGGACGCCCATCCCTCAAAAGGAAACAGCGCGGCGGCACATCTGTCCGGCCGCTGCGCTCCCCGGTTGGTATGCTCTTATTGTAGCAGGAAAAGTACCTTATGCACAAGACACAAAACCACTAAAAATCTTTGCTTGCGTTTTGGCAGAATGACGGAGAGGTGCAAATAAAAACGCCCAAGGCGTGAGCCTTGGGCGCGGAGTGCAGAAAATAGATTATTCAAGGGTGATTTTGCCAGTGACGCTATCCTTCTTGGCAGTCATCTTCCAAGTGCAGAAAGCACGGGTGTAGCCGCTGTTGCCGCTGCTGGCCTGAATGCGGGGCCAGTACTTCAGCTCGACCTTGTCGCCCTCTTTAATGGTGACGTCTTTGATGGTGAGGGCAAAGTCCTTTGCACCCTCACTCTCTTCCAGATCAAATTCCGGGTCGGTAATCGTGATATACTGCTTGGCGTAGTTCTTCTCAGTCTTACCGCTGGTCACAGTAAGCTCAAAGCACTCATTGGTCACATACAGAGGAACCTTTTTGGTGGTACACTTGATGTTGACGGTGCAGGTGAATTTGGACGTAGTGCTATCATAAGCAGGTGCCTTGGTGGGAGCGTCCGCGCTCTTATAGGTCTTGAAGGTACCCATCAGCTTCAGGGTGCTGCCGATTTTACCGGTCTTCTGATACTCATCCTCACCACAGCCAACGAGCAGGCTGGAACCAGCCACAGCCACGGCAGCGGCGGCGCTGTACTTCAGGAAAGAGCGGCGGTTGAATTCTAAGGACATGATCGTTCCTCCTTTATGTAGAAACACAGAAATCATTGTACTGCCCCGAAGGGCGTCTTGCCTATACAATAGGCGAAAAATGAGCAGATGTCAATGCTTTTCACAAAAATTTTGTGGGGAAGCTCTGCCCTTTATGACGGAATTCCGTCTCAGAAAAATGCCTTAGACCTGCGTCAGGTCAGAAGAGTTCAGAGAGAAGGTGAGGCTCTTGTTTGCCACGAAGGTCGGGGTAAAGGTGACGCTCAGCTTCTGCCAGCCGGTGGGGACACAGCAGATCAGCTGGATGTAGCCTGCGCCCTGCGGGGGCAGATTGGTGGACTCGGAGAAGCTCTGAGCGGCGGCATCATAGAGCTGGATGTAAGCGCCGACCTCGGCCTCAGCGCCGTCGCAGACAGCGGTGAAATCGGTGGTGGAGGCGGCCAGAGCGTGGAAGTACTGACGGGCGACATCGAGCTTGGTAGCCTCATCGTCCAGCGGATAGGCGGCATCCAGTTCGGCAAGGTTCTGTGCGCCGATCTCAAACGTGGTAGCGCCGGAGCGGTTCACAGCGGTGACGAGCACAGCGACATACTCGTGATCGGGCAGGTCGGGAGTGTTGGTCATGGTAAAGACGCTGGTGAGCTGGACGCCCAGATTGTTCCAGTTGCTGACCTTGTCGCCGACCTTGACTTCGATGGCGTTGCTGGTGCTGGAACCGCAGCCGCCCAACATGGCAGCAGCGCCCAGAGCTGCTGCGGAGGCACCGGTACACTTGAGGAAGGTGCGGCGGGAAATTTTATTGGACATGGATGTGTCCCTCCTTGAATTCGCTTTATTATGAAGTACGATGAAAATGTTCTATCTTGTTTATAACATCTTTTGCACGCAGATGCAAGCAAAAAACGGCAGAATTTACACTAGTTTCACAGAGACTTAAGTGCGGTCCTCTCCGGTCAGTTCCCGGGCGCGGGTCTCGCTGGTCTTGACCAGATTGAGCAGGCTGGGAGTATACAGCGGGTATTCCCGGGTCAGGCTCTCGGTGGTCATGGCGAGGCAGGACGGGTCGGCCACGCCCTCGCCGCCGGGCAGCGCTTCGCCGGCCAGCAGGGCCTCCACATTGGCCTGAGCCGAGTGCATCACAGCGTCGGAGTAGCCGGGCCAGCGCCGGGCGTCCACGCTGAACATGCTGGGGGCATTGTGGGACTCGGCGGAATAGAGCAGACGGAACATCTTGGCCACGGCGGTCATCAGGTAGGCGCTCACCTCGGTGGTCAGGGCCTTGCTGTGGCACTCGCCTATCTTGGCGTAGAGCACGTTCAGACTGTTGGAGATGAGCTTTTTGTTCATCGTGGGCAGGACGCTGCCGTGGTAGATGTTGTCCTTCATCTTGTCGGGGTTGGGGATGTCCTCTGCCGAGAGCATCATGCCGTTGCGCTCTGCCGAACGGCCCAGCAGATAGTCGCAGGAAACATTATAATAGTCTGCCACCCGTACCACAAAATCCAGGCCGCACTCCCGGATGCCTTTTTCGTAGTGGGAAAGCAGGGCCTGCGAAACGCCCAGATCCTCTGCCGCCTGTTTCTGGGTGATACCGCGCTCCTTGCGCAGCAGTTTGATGATACGATTGAACTCCATGATGTTTGGCTCCTCAGATAAAAATAGGACTTCCTTGATTTTTGGTTTACAGCACGTTGATTATACACAATGGAAAACGACTTGTAAAGCGAAAAAGTGACGGTTTTTCCGCCGGAAATTCGGCGTTTTTGTCAAAGGGGTTGCTCTTTCTACCATATGTATGTTAAAATAAACCTTACCGGCATATATTTAGTGTCTGATGGTGCCGGAAAAATCAGCAGAAAAGCAAGATTTGTGCGAATCAGCACAGGAATAGATAGCTCATAAGAGGTGTTTTTACATGAAAACCTTTAAGCTCCATCTCATCCGCCACGGCCTGACTTCCGGCAACTTACAGGGCCTTTACATCGGCAGCGGCACGGACATCCCCCTGTGTGACGAGGGCCGCGCCCAGCTGGCCGAGCTGAAAGAGCGGTTCGAGTATCCGCAGGTGGATACCGTCTTCTCTTCCCCGCTCATGCGCGCCGTGGAGACGGCCAACATCCTGTTCCCCAATGCGACCCACCAGTTCTCGGTGCATGACCTGCGGGAGGCCGGTTTCGGCGTCTTTGAGAACCATCCTGTCAAGGAGCTGGTGAAGAACGAGGACTTCAAGAAGTGGATCACCCCGGGCTCCGGCTTTGTGCCGGAGGGCGCAGAGCCCACGGAGCAGTTCCACGCCCGCTGCTCGGAGACGCTGCTCAAGCTGTTCGAGTATATGATCCGGATGGATGTCACCGAGGCCGCCTGCGTGACCCACGGCGGCGTCATCATGAGTATGCTGAGCCAGCGCGCCCTCCCCTCCCGCCACCCCGAGCAGTGGATGGCTGACCCCGGCTGCGGCTACACCGTCCAGACCGACGTTCAGCTCTGGATGCGCGACCGTCTGGTGGAGGCCATCGACATCGTACCCTTCGGTTATGCCGATACCCTGCGGGGTCAGGCTGAAGCCGAGGAGAATGAAGCATTCGAATAAGAAAGAACGCTCTGCCGCCCTGCGATTTTGCCGCCGGGCGGCATTTTTGTACTCTTTTGGTACAAAATCAGCAAAGAAAACGCAAAACCTGCGGCAGAACGCTTTCAAACCCTTGACAGGGGGCAAAGAAACCGATACTCTATAAAGTGAATGATTTTTCTCGCTGCAAGGAGGAGTCCCCGATGTCTCAGTCTCTTTCCCGCCGGTCGTTCCTGAAATGCGCCGGTTCGGGCGCGGTCAGTCTGGCCGCTGCCCTGCTCACAGGCGTTTCGGCGGCTGCGGCACAGCCCTGCGTGATGGGCCAGCCTGCCCTGCTGGACGGCAAGGCGGCGGTGGAGCTGCTGGGCTATGCGCCTGCACCCGGGCTGGGCGGCGTGTTGGTCTACCTCTCGGTGGAGAACCTCTCGTCCCGCACCCTGCCGGTGGGCGCAAGCTACCTCCACAGCCGGGATGTCTCGACCCTGAAAGAGCTTTACAGTCTGGACAGCGGTGTGACCGCCCGCTGCGGGGGCGAGAGCGTCCCCTGCGGCAGCTTTGCGGCACCGCTCTACGCGGAGAACGCCGCCGATGCCTCGGCCTTTACGCTCAACCTCGCCGCCGGGCGCGGCGCGATGCTCCATTGCTTCTGCGCTGTCCCGGAGGATTGGGAGGCGCTGGAGCTGAGCTATCGCCCCGCCTTTGCCGCCGGACAGCCGGTGGAGTTCGTGGTGCGCCGGGACGCCGACGCCGTCCGCCTCGGACCGGTGCCGGCGACGCCGGCGGAAGTCGGAAGCGTAGTGGATTTGTAAGTCCTTGTTCTTCTTTTTACGGCTTCTTTCATGAAGTTAAGTCCTCTTTTGCGTGCCAAAAGAGAACCAGAAATGGTTCTCGCGCCTGTGCGCGGGGCAGAGCGCTCTTTCATTAAGGCTAATTGTTCTCTTTTGATGTCAAAAGAGAACCAGAAAACCACCAGCGATTTCGACGCGCTGGATCCACGAGAAAGGGGCTGCTCGCCCCTTTCAGACCCCAAAGGAGAAGTCGAAACGGAAAAAAGCTAGCCGCTTCGCTAAACGCTTTTTTCTCGTTTCTCCGATTTTGAATGATACGGACGGGAAAGTTGTAATTTCATTGATGAACTATCTTCTTACTTTAGCATACGACGGCACGAACTACTGCGGGTTTCAGGTGCAGCCCAACGGGCGGAGCGTAGCTGCTGTGTTTCAGGACGCCTTGGAGGCGGTGCTGGGCTGTCGGCCCGACATCAAGGGCTGCAGCCGCACCGACGCCGGCGTCCACGCGCTGGGCTTCATGCTCAACTTCCACGCCGACACCCGCATCCCGGCGGCAAAGCTGCCGCTGGCGCTGAACCAGCATCTGCCCCCGGACATCCGGGCGCTGGAAGCGCGGGTGGTGCCGGACGATTTCCACGCCCGCTATGCGGCCCACACCAAGACCTATCTCTACCGCATCCACAACAGCCAGATCGACTCGCCCTTTGCAGCGCGGTATTACACCAAAGTGCCGGGGCGGCTGGATGCCGATAAGATGCAGCAGGCGGCGCAGTATTTTGTGGGAAAGCACGATTTCCTCGCCCTCTGCGCCTCGGGCAGCTCGGCTGCGGCTCACGGCGACACTGTGCGCACCATCACGGCCTGTGACGTTCAGCGCCGGGGCGACGACATCGACATCACGGTGACGGCGGACGGCTACCTCTACAACATGGTGCGCATCCTTGCAGGCACCCTCTGTGAGGCCGGTTCGGGGCGTCTTGCGCCTGAGGCCGTGCCGGGCATCCTCGCCAGCCGCGACCGCAAAAACGCTGGGCCGACGCTGGCGGCGAAAGGGCTTTTCCTCAAGAGCGTGGACTACGATACGCCCATAGAATAACGCAAACACGACCGATGCTCCCGGAGGGAAAACGCCCCTTTGGGAGCACTGTCATTGCACAAAGGGGACAGGAGAGTATGAGAAAAAGACAGCGCGGCACCCGGCCTGTGTCGGACGAGCCGCTTTCGGCGGGACGGGTCGAATACCTCGAGCAGGCCCGCGAGCGGGTGCGGAACCGGCGCATCCGCCGCACGGCACTCATCGTCGTGGCGCTGACGCTGGTGGTGCTGTTCACCACCGGCATCGTGGGCAGCTCTGTTGCCATGGCCAAGGATTGGGCCGACACCGCCCGCATCCTGCTCTTCCCCGGCACGGGCTGGCCCCAGCAGACCGGCGTTATGGAGGTGAAACAGCTTGCCTCCATGAACAGCAGCTTTGTGGAGCTGGGCGAGGAAGGGTGCGTGGTCTGGTCCCGCACCGGCACCCGGCTCAACTCCATCCAGAGCGGCTACGCCCGCCCGGCGCTGGCTGTGGGCAAGAACCGCTTTGTGCTCTACAACCGCTCGGGCAATGAGCTGCGGGTGGAGAGCCGAACCCAGAACCTCTACACCAAGACGATGGAGAGCAGCATCACCCTCTGTGCCATGGCCGACAACGGCACACTGGCCGTTGTCACAGAGGACCCCGGCAGCGCGGCCCGGCTTCGGGTCTACTCGTCCTCAATGGAGCAGCTGCTGAGCTGGAGCCTCACCATCGCCGACGGCACCCCGCTGCGGCTGGCCTTTTCGCCGGATGGGCGGCGGCTGGCAGTGGCGGCGGTGACGGTAAACGGCGGCCAGATGGTCACGAATTTCTATGTCGTCACCCTGGCGCAGGGCGACCCCATGCTGGTGGGCAGCGGAAGCGGCGCGGCTCAGTGGCTGAGCTGGACCGGTTCCCAGAGCATCCTGGCCGTCTGCGACAGCCGCGCTGTCCTCTACAACGCATCGGGCGGAGAGCAGGCAGCCTATGACTTTACCGGGCAGACCCTCCGCGACATCTCGGTGGACGCTTCGGGCAATACTGCCCTTCTGCTGGCCTCCGGCCAGCTCTGTCAGGCCGTGATGCTGGGCCGTGACCTCGGCGTCGAGAGCACCACGCAGGTGCAGGCGTCCAACCGCATCGTCCGGGCAGGAGACACCTTTTATCTGCTCACCGATACAGGGGTGGAGTGCTTTTCCACCGACGGCACCTCTCAGTGGACCCAGAGCCTTTCGGCCCGCCCACAGGGTCTGCTGGCCGACCGCAGGCAGCTGCTGGTCTTCTGCGGCAATACGGTGCAGGTATTGACCCCGCCTGCGGCGGAAAACAACGCTCAAAGCAATACATAATAAGGAAAACAAGGTATGTTCAAGAATCCGTCATTTCTTTTTGATATAGTATGTACCGTAGTCTGGCTGCTTCTGGCTGTGCGCTATGCCCGCAAGGGCTTTCTCGCATCCAGTGTCCAGCTGGGCGGGAATGTCTTCAGCCTCGTGGGAGCCCGGGTCTTTTCGGGCTGGGCTGCTGCCGAGGTGTTCCAGCGCTTTCTGGCCGGGAGCTTCCGTACCCAGATCGCGGAGAGCATCTCGGCCGGAGGGGTCGTGGACCTGACCGGCATCGCGGACAAGTACGCGGGCTTTCTGCCCGAGAGCTTCCGCGCCTCCATCGTGGAGACCTGCGAGCGCTCCATCTCGGCTGTGCTCAGCGACAACGCCGTGGTGCTGGCGGACGCCATCGTCCAGAAGGTGCTGGCTCCGCTGCTCACGCCGGTCATCTCGGTCGTGCTCTTTTTCGTGGCCTTTGCCCTGCTGCGGATGCTGGTGAGTATGCTGGTCACCGTGCTGGGCCTCGTCAACCGGCTGCCGGTCATCGGCACCGTCAACCGCTGGCTGGGCTGGGTCACCGGCTGTGTCGCCAGCACCATGGACATCTATCTGGTGCTCTGTGTGGTGTGGGCCGTCATCGTCATCACCGGCGGCAATCTGACCGTCCTGAACGATACGGTCATGAGCAGCAGCCTTTACTATAAAGCATTCAATCTGTTCAACCCCTTCTTGTAAAAGGGAGCTTTAGGAGGAACCTATATGGTCTGCAATCGCTGTCAGAAACGTCCGGCCATCATCTTCGTCCAGCGGATGGAGAACGGCCAGATGAAAAATGAGGGCTTTTGCCTGCACTGTGCGCGTGAGCTGCACATCAAGCCGGTGGAAGACCTGATGAAGCAGTTCGGTATGTCCGACGAGGACATGGATAACATGGAAAACCGGATGGAGAGCATGATGGATGAGATGGGAGACGCAAACCCCCTCTCCCTCATGATGAATATGGGCCAGCCCATGGGCGGCGAGGAGAACGAAGGGGACGACGACCTTGTCCCCGGCTCCAGCGCTACCTTCCCGCTGGGCGTCAAGGCGGAGGGTGATGCCGGAAACAGCAAAAAGGCCCAGAAGAACGGCAAGAAGCCGCCCCGCCGCAAATTCCTCGACACCTACTGCGAGAACCTGACCAGCAAAGCCCGGGAGGGCAAGCTCGACGACATCGTGGGCCGCGACCGCGAGATTTACCGCACCATTCAGATTTTGAGCCGCCGCCAGAAGAACAACCCCTGCCTCATCGGTGAGGCGGGCGTCGGCAAGACGGCCATTGCCGAGGGCATCGCGGAGCGCATCGCCAAGGGCAATGTCCCTGTGGGTCTGAAGGATAAGGAGATCTTCCTGCTGGATCTGACCAGCCTCGTGGCCGGCACCCAGTTCCGCGGCCAGTTCGAGCAGCGGGTCAAGGGCCTGCTGAGCGAGGTCAAGGCCGCTGGCAACATCATCCTGTTCATTGACGAGATCCACACCATCACCTCCGCCGGTGAGAGCGAGGGTGCCATGAACGCGGGCAACATCCTCAAGCCTGCCCTCTCCCGCGGTGAGATACAGGTCATCGGCGCCACCACCTTCAACGAGTACCGCAAGTATATCGAGAAGGACCAGGCCCTTGAGCGCCGCTTCCAGCCTGTCCGCGTGGAAGAGCCCAGCGTGGCCGATACGCTGGCCGTCATGAACGGCATCAAGAAGTATTACGAGGAGCACCACCATGTGCAGGTGGATGCCGATGTGCTGAGCGCCATCGTCACCCTCAGTGAGCGGTATATCACGGACCGCTACCTGCCCGATAAGGCCATCGACCTGCTGGACGAAGCCTGCGCCTGCTGCAATCTCGCCCACCCGGCCATCTCGGAGTATCTCGAGATGCAGAAGGAACTGGACGGCCTCAAGCAGGAAGAAGCGGACATGGAGTCCTCCGACGTCAATGAGGCCATCGACTATGAGCAGGTGGCCGAGCGGAAGACCCGCATCGCCAAGCTCGAGGCAGAGCTGCCCGCAAAGCAGGCTGCTGCCAGCGAGATAAAAGTGACCATGGACGATGTGGCAAAGGTCATTGAGCTGTGGACGGGCATCCCGGCGGTGAAGATCCAGGAGACGGAGTTCGTCAAACTGGCCGGGCTGGAAGCCGAGCTGAAAAAGAAGATCATCGGTCAGGACGAGGCCGTCCATCTGGTGGCACAGGCCGTCAAGCGGAGCCGCGCCGACCTGTCGGGCCGCCGCCGCCCCGCAAGCTTCATCTTCGTCGGCCCCACTGGTGTCGGCAAGACGGAGCTGGTCAAGCAGCTGGCAAACCAGCTCTTCGACGGCCCCGACCCGCTCATCCGTCTCGACATGAGCGAGTATATGGAGAAATATGCGGTGTCCCGCATGATCGGTTCGCCTCCGGGCTATGTGGGCTACGAAGAGGCCGGCCAGCTCACCGAAAAGGTGCGCCGCCGCCCCTACAGCGTGGTGCTGTTCGATGAGATCGAAAAGGCCCACCCCGACGTTATGAACATCCTGCTCCAGATCCTCGACGAGGGCAAGATCAACGATGCACAGGGCCGGACGGTGGACTTCTCCAATACGGTCATCTGCATGACCTCCAACGCCGGTAGCGGCGACAAGACGACCTCCGGCCTCGGCTTCAACAAGAGCGAGGAACAGCTGAGTGAGGAAAAGACCCGCAAGGCTCTGAGCCAGTTCCTGCGGCCTGAGTTCCTTGGCCGTGTGGATGAGGTCATCGCCTTCAAGCCGCTGAGCCAGCAGACGCTGGAAGGCGTCGCGGCTCTCATGCTGGATGAGTACAAACCCAGCATGGAGGCCAAGGGCATCGCTTACAGCTACACTCCGGCGGCTCTCTCTGCCCTCGTGGCCAAGAGTCAGGGCGGCAAGTTCGGCGCCCGCGACCTGCGCCGCGTCATCCGCAAGGCTGTGGAGGACCCCGCCGCCGAGCGCATCATCGACGGCACCCTGAAAGCGGGCGGCAGCCTGACGGTGGATGCCGAAAATGGTGAAGTCATCTTGAAGTAAATGCTTGACTTTTCGGTACTATCGCATATAATAAAGACAGAGAGACAATGAATTCGTGCATAGAATTCACACCAAAAGAAGAAAACCCCTTCCTGGAGTTGCAGCTCCAAAGAAGGGGTCTTCTTTTTAGTGCTTACAGTCCTTGTTCAGCATTCTGTCAAGCCACTTGCTGATGAGATTAGAAGTCACACCAGCTGCGACAGATACCATGAAAGACAACATCTCGTGCATAGGACACACCTCCCTTCCCAATGAAATTGGGTCGGTAAGGACCGTGAGACAATTATAACATATAATTTGACCAAAAGATACAGTAAACGGCACTCCGAAGCAGTTCGGAGCGCCGTTTGTCATAGGCAGACTTAGTCGAGGGAGACCGGGAACTCGTTGCCGATGACGAAGGCGATGAAGCCCAGCGCCACCTGGGTGATGATGGACAGGCTGTCCACCTGCTCGAGGGTGCCGAAGCCGATGCCAAAATTACTCAGGCCCAGACGCCCCAGAAAGAAAGGCCCCAGCAGCAGGCCCGCCAGCAGATAAGATGTGACCGCCGGCAAATGGATCGCCTTTGCGAGGCGCGACATCAAAAGACCTGCGATGAGCGCCACGGAAAGGCAGATGAGAAGCTGTTCCATGCGATATTGCGGGCAGCAGCACGATACCGACGCGCAGCTGCCCTTTCCTCCTTTTTCTCAGTCAGGCGCGTTTCCTTGCTGCTTGCCAAAAGCCCCAAAAACACAGCACAGTAATAAATTATACTATTCAACTTTCTAAAAAGCAACATCTTTTCAGGCGGCAAAATTGAAGATTCCTTAACAAATGGCCGAAAAAGGCAAAAAAACAGGGCCGCTGCCGATGCAGTAACCCTGTTGTATGCAACAATCGTGAATTTAGTTGAACTTGAAGATCTTCCGTGCGATGCGGTAGCCGCCCACCACGATGGCGTCGCCCTTGGGGAAGGGCAGGTTGGTCACGCCGCCGAAGCCGAAGCGGATGGAGCGGTAGACTGCGGCGCTGGTGTGCTCGCGCAGATACTGCCACAGGCCCTTCTGCTTTTCTTTCGCCTCGGCGCTGCCGTCCAGCAGCAGGAAGATGTCGCTGACGGCCATCATCATGGAGAGGTAGTGGAGCATATAGGCCCGCAGTTTCTTCTCGTCCTTGAGGGCGTCGAGGTCCTGACAGTCGATCATATGCTTGGTGACGCGGAGCTGCTGGTCCACGCGCTTGACCATGATGCTCTCGTTGACACTCTGGTCGGCACGGCCGATGAAGTAGCGGTAAAGGTCAAGGTCCATATAATACATGGTCTTGACGAAAGGCAGAGGCTGGTAGACGAAGATGTTGTCTACGTAGAAGGTATGCTTGGGCAGCACCATGCCGCACTTGCGCAGCACCTCAGTGCGGTACATGACTGAGTGCATCAGCAGGTTCTGGTCGGGGCGGAAGTGGCCGACGTGCATCCAGGTGAACAGACGCTCCTGCGGGAAGATGTTGGTGTACCGCACAGTGTGGCTGGTGCCGTCCTCGGTGTGCTCGTAGACATAGTTGCAGATCATGAGGTCGGGGGCGGTGCCGCGGGTCACGAGGGTGTGCAGGCGGGCCAGCACCTTCTGGAGGGCGTCGGTGTCCAGCCAGTCGTCGCTGTCCACGACTTTGTAGTAGAGGCCGGTGGCGTTGCGGATGCCCTGGTTGACGCCCTCGCCGTGGCCGCCGTTCTCCTGATGGATGACGCGAACGATGGTGGGGTATTTTTCGGCGTAGGAGTCGGCAATTTTGCCGGTGTCGTCCTTGGAGCCGTCGTCGACAAGGATGATCTCGGCATCCTCGCCTGCGGTGAGCAGGGTCTCGATGCAATGATCCATATAAGCAGCCGAGTTGTAGCACGGCACGGTAAAGGTGATGAGTTTCATAAAAAGCTCCTTTTAAAAGGCATAATATACTTATTATAGGATACCGCGTTTTGACGAAAAAAACAAGGGAAAGTTTTGTGAAAAGGCTTCCCCCCTAGGGGGGAGCTGTCCGCGAAGCGGGCTGATGAGGGGCAGATGCCCCGCAATAGCCCATTTGTGGGTGGCTGCGGCAAGTGCGCCCCTCATCCGACCTCGCTTCGCTCGGCCACCTTCCCCCTCTGGGGGAAGGCTTTACATATAGTACGATTCACCGTACCGCATTATTGCAAAAAAAATACCCCCGGCGCGGGGCTTGCGGGCCGCGCCGGGGGCGAGGGTTAAAAAGAGGTCTTAAAAAAGATCGTTGCGGTTGAAATTGTGGACGCCCGAAGGGATCACATCATTGTAGACATCCTCCGGCAGACCGTAGGGCCGTTCCGGATCCAGAAAACCGTGCATCCATTCGGCCAAAGTGTGCAGCTTCAACATTGTAACCCCGTCTCCTTTCCTAGTGTAGGGCAAGTAGTTTGGGAGGCTTTCCGCTTCCCTTGTTCTGTCTTTATTATATGCGAAAGATCTGACTTTTGCAAGCTGCATTTTGTACAAACTTACAAAAGTTATTTGTATATATTCCACTATTTCGGCAAACTGTACATATGCACGTTGCGACTGTACGCATTACGCGGACAATTCCTCCCATGCCTCCTGCATGGTATCGGCCGAGAAGAGAAACTCGCCGCTCTCGGAAAAGACTTCAATGTGGCCGCCGACGTATCTGAACTGCTGGGTCATGGTGGATACCGCCTTTCTGTGTCCGGTTTTGCTTTCCATGCTTTTATTATACCAGACAGGCAGTACGATAATTTGGACTTTAATGCCGGGAGACGGATTTTTGAGGGTGATAAACGGCTGTCTCTTATACACATCTCCGAGCCCACGAGACCGTA
>ENA-OZGN01000378-OZGN01000378.1-human-gut-metagenome-genome-assembly--contig:-NODE-378-length-15209-cov-4.917052_pt1 | contig 15209 bp, 8 predicted proteins | sample MGYA00245115_ERZ653655 | MGnify/ENA primary metagenome ERZ653655 (study PRJEB26926, sample SAMN06165105) | human gut metagenome | biome: ENVO:00009003; feature: ENVO:2100002; material: ENVO:00002003... | reverse complement strand
GTATAAGAGACAGTTCCATGGATTTTCCGGGAACCGGGGCAATAAAAAACCCGGCTTCCCTATGGAAAGCCGGGCATGAAAAAAGAATGTTTCAGGGCAGGAGCTTCGCGGGCCGCCCTTCAAAAATCCCGCGCTGGGGAACGAAGATGCGGTCATTGGGCTGAATGGGAATCGCCCTGTCCTTGATGGAGAAGTAATCGTACGTCACGGTTTTTCCGCCGCGCGTCACCTGCACGTACCGGGAACCCCAGTCCGTAATGTCGCCCGCGCCCACAATCGCTTCCAGAAGCGTCATGCCGCGCCGCCACAAGACGTTTTTCTTCATGGCTACGCCGCCGCTCACCAGCACAATGTGCTCCGTCAGCCGCGCGTCCGAACTCTGCACCTTCACCAGAAAGGTGGGGGCCGTGTACAATTCCGCCTTCTTATAGGCGGCCATCAGCATATCTTCAATCTGGCGCGCCGTCTTGCCTACCACGCGCAGCACGTCGTGGCCCGGCGGAAGCTGGGGCATGCGTATCGTCCCGTTGCCGTCCAGCAGATACTGGCCGGAAATGGCCGTAGCGTCATCCGCAGGAATGCCGCGCACCTGAATTTCAATGGTGCCCTGCGCAGGCACGGCGTCCGGAGACTGGGCGGACGCCAGCCCCGCCGCACCCAGCAAGAGGCAAAGGAGGGAACAAATGTATTTTTTCATGGAGCAATGGGTTAGTACAGATCTTCACTATCATGGGACTGGGTGGCCGCCAGCTCCTTGGCCTTTCCGGAACGCTCGGCCTTCTTCATGGAAGAGGCGTCCGCATTCTCGCCGGAGGAACCGCCATCCGCAGAATAATAGGAGTAATAAGTCGTGTAATACTGATACTGGTGATCGGACGTGATGTCCACATTATTCATCACCACGCCGGCCAGGTTGCCGCCTACGGATTCAATCACCTGCTTCTGCCTCAGCAGGGCTTTCAGCGGCAGTTTGCGGGGCTGAACGACCATGAGCGTCATATCCACCTCACTCACGATGACGGCGGAATCACTGACGCCGAGGATGGGCGGGGAGTCCACCAGCACGATGTCAAAGCGCTGCTTCACTTCCTGGAGCAGTTCATTGAATTTGCGGGAATTCAACGCGCCCGACGGGTCGAAGGGCGTGGGGCCCGCAGGCATCACGTACAGGTTTTCAATGGGCGTCTGGAAAATCACTTCCTCCAGCGGGTAGTCTTCCAGCAGATAGGAGGTCAGCCCCACTTCATTGTCCAGTTCATAATACCGGTGAAGCTTGGAGCGGCGCAGGTCGGCGTCAATCATCAGGGTGGCATAGCCGCCCTGGGCGCAGATATAGGCCAGGTTGCACAAGGTGGTGGTCTTCCCTTCCCCGGCACTGCCGGAAACAAAGGTCAGGGAAATTTCCTCCAATCCCTTTTTATTGAATTCTATATTTGTTCGCAGAATACGGTAGGCTTCCGCGTCCGGGCCCATCACATCGGAAGAATGAAGGATCGGCACATTCTTGGGGATAATGCCCAGCACCGGAACCTGCAGGGCCCGTTCCACGTCCTCCATCGTCTTCACGGAGGTGTCCATGAATTCCAGCAACAGGGCCAGCCCGATGCCCAGAAGCAGCCCGGCCCCGGCGCCCACCGCCAGGTTGATGGTCACGTTCGGCTTGTAGGGAGCGGCAGGATAGGTCGGAAGCTGGTACATTTCAATCGCTTCACGGGGAACGCGCAGACGGGCGATTTCATCCTTGTACCGGGAATCCAGGTCCTTGAGCTGGTCCAGCGCAGCGTCATAATCACGGCTGGCCTGTTCATACATGGGAACCTGCAGGACATGCTTCTGGAGAGCTTCCTCCTTTTGAGCGACGGTCGCCTCCCAGTGCTTCCGGCTTGCGGAAACCATTTCCAGCTTGCTTTTCAGGGAGGAGCGCAGCCCGATCAGCTCCTTGTTCAGCTTCTCTCCCAGAATCCTTTCCGTCTCCAGCAGCGCCAGCATCTTGGGGTGCCTGGCCCCGATGTTCTGGGCTTTCAGGTTTTCCTTCTCCTTGAGCTTGTCGGAAAATTCGGCATAGGTTTCACGCAGGGCCTTGGCCCCTACGGATTCCGCATTCAGCAGGTCGGAACTGATGACGTAATCCAGCAGCTTGTCGTCAGGCAGACGCTGCAGTTCCTGCACGTAGGAAGCCAGTTCCTTTTCATCCTTTTCAAACTGCATGGCCTGGGATTTGGCGTTCCGGAAGTCTTCCTCTTCCATGCCGGCCGTCAGAGTGCTCCGGTTTTCACCGTTTCTCCAGGTAGTGGGAAGGTAGGAGCTTTCCGCAATCAGCTTCTTGAGGGACATCATCTTTTCATTGACGGTATCCTCCTGTTCCCGGAGAACGTCCTTCAAACTTTTGATGGCGGTTTCCACCAGGCGGTTTTCACGCATTTCACGGTCCTGCTTGTAAGCCTCGGGAACCGTCTTGGCGATATTCTGCACCAGTTTGGGATCCGGGCCGGAGACAATGACGTCCACCAGGTCCGTCGCACGCACGGGAGCCACCTTGATCATGCCGGCCAGATTGGATGCCGCCATTTCATCCGTCATGCCCCATTCCGCGGCAAGATTCAGCTTCCTGGACACCACCTTCAGAACTTCAGTGGAAGTCAGCACGGAATACTGCATGGGAATGTAGTTAGCCGTCACGTTGGAGGAGGCGACCACGTCCCCCCCCTGGCCGATTTCCATTACGGGCTTGGGCAGCTTGATCTGGAACTGGCTCGTCGCCCGGTAGGAGGGCGGCATCAGGAAAGTCACTACCACGGAAATGACCAGCACCAGAAGGAAGACCAGGAAGACCTCCTTCCAGCGATTTTTTAAAACTTGCAAATAGTCAATGTTGCGTACGATGCGATCACTGTTCTGCTGATCCTGGGCATTCATGAAAGATAGTGAGGTAGTAAGATAAAAACTCCTCTAATTGTGAATGAACATTCGCAATTAGAGGAGTAAGGACATTAATGGTCAGTCAAGACTTAGAAGCTGTAATTCACGCCGAAGGAGAACACGTTGCGGTTGTAGGAGGGCATCGGGTAGTTATAGCCGCCGTAGGAACCGTTGGTGTAGGAGTACTGGGCCGTAAGAGCCAGCGCATTAGTCAGCAGCAGCTTGATGCCGGCCGTAGCATTGAAGGTCAGGTCAGACGTATCACTGTTGCTGCCGGAGCTCAGGCGGCTGTACTCGCTGGAAATCAGGTTTACGCCGCAGTTCAGGCTGGCGCGGTGCGTCAGTTTCAGCGTGCTGTTCACGCCGAAGCGCCACGTTTCATTGGAATAGTAACTGGCACCGCTGTAGGGAATGTACGTATTCGTCGCTTCGTTGGAGTAGCGGATGAACGTGCCGATCATGAAGCGGTCGCTCATGCGGTGGTTCAAACCGAATTCTGCGGAAGGATAGGTCCTGGTACCGTAGCTTTCCACATATTTGAACTGGGGACCTACGCGGAGCGTGGCGGACGTATTTTCAGCCACAGCGTATTCAGCGCCGGCCATGACGAAGTTGGAGAATTCGTTGTTGCCGTATTCGCGGTCGCAGTAGGAACCGTTCCAGCTCAGGGAAATAGCCAGGCGTTCCGTCCACTTGTAGCGGTTGGTGAAGTCCATGCCCACATAGTCGCGGTTGTCCGTCTTGGCGGAGTCCTCCTGATAGTTGATCATGGAGAAGTTGGCGCCCAGCGTGGTGGAGTAGCGGGAGGTCCATGCCTTGCTCACGGAGCTGGAGACGTACACGTAAATGTAGTCGCCGTCCCGGCGGGCGTTGGCAATGCCGTTGGAATAGTTGGGTTCCGGCTGCCACGCAAAGGACACGCTGCCGTTGTAGCGCAGGGTCTGGTCAAAGCTGTGGGAAAGGTTGGCGGAGAGCGTGGAGTTGGAAAGTGATTCGTTCGTCTCTCCCTCAAGGTCCTTCAGGTAAAAGATACCCCCAAGCTTGGCGGAGAAGGAGTACTGGGTCACGGAATCGTAGTTGGCCAGGGAGGCGCCGATGTCCGTGCTGATGAAAGCGGCTTCCTGCTGGTCATAGTTGGAAGCGTTGACGTTGTCGTCATAACCGCCGGCCAGATTGAATGTCCACTTCAGGGGAAGGGATTCTTCCAGACCGACCGGTCCTGCCAGGGTGTACAGGGACTGCCCGTTGGCATGGACGGCAAGCATGCCGGCAGCCATCAAGGAGAGATAAAAAGGACTCTTCATGCTATTGATAAATGGATCGGGTTAATTTCCGGCAGGATTGGAGATGGGAGCGGGGCTTGTAGCAGAGCCGCCCACGGGAAGACCGCCCGGCAGGACCAGGGCCCCTCCGGATGCTTCCTCACCAGGCCTCACCAGACCGCTGGTCTGAGTGGTCACCCCTTGCAGAGGATTGTCAGGCGTCTGGGCCGCCACGCCCACGGCAATGCCGGGAACGGCATTGGCTACCATGGAGCTGCCCAGAGCTTTCGTAACCGCTTCCGAGATGGGAGAGACGGACGCATACGGGTGGGGCTGCACAGCCACAGCAGAGGCAATCACGTTGCGTACGTTGGCTTCCGTTACCTGGGTTCCATAGCTTTTAACGGCGGCGGAAGCAACAGCGGGCGCGCTGCCCGGGAAAGCGCCTGCGGCCATGGATACCAGGGAGCCCATCACCTGGTCAGACACGCCGGCCTTGACGGCGGCGTTCAGAATCTCGGTCACGGCTTTCATATCCAGGGCGCCGGCCTTCAGACTGGCCTGGACAACACCTGATTCATAAAAGCCTTTAACAGCAGAGGCTTTAACCTTATTAACAAGCCGGAAGGCTGCCGGAGAAGCAGTTTGCTGAGCCACACCGGGGAGGGCGCCCGCAAACGCAAGTGCCAGCGCACTGAGCGCCGTCTTTGTCATGAACCTGGCTTTCATAAAGGAAGTATCTAGCAGGTGAATTTAATGAAAAAATGGAGCGGGTAACGGGAATCGAACCCGTGTGATCAGCTTGGAAGGCTGGAGCTTTACCATTAAGCTATACCCGCACAACAGAGGCATTATGTTCAAGCCTCGGGGGTAAGACAAGTTTTTTTTCATTTCTGTGTTAAAATATCAAAAAAGAAGACACGATTTTTCTGTGGTCTTGACATACCTGCCTTCTGCCGCTAAATAGGCATCCGCATTTCATGCGGGCGTCGTTCAATGGTAGGACGCGAGCTTCCCAAGCTTGAGACGTGGGTTCGATTCCCATCGCCCGTACCACTTTTATACCGCAAGCAATTGTTCCTCAATGCTTGCGGTTTTTCTTTACACTTTAAAAAGACGAGCATTCCGGAGGCTTTCGCTTTCCGGAAAATAAATTTCCCCCATTCCCGCTTCCCGGGTATTCCGGGAGAATTTCCGGATAAGAAAATGCCGCTCCCTCTTCCGCTGCGCCGGAAGCAGCCGCCTCCGGCGCAGCCGTGAATTACAGGCCTTTACCAGCCAAGAACAAATTTCCGCTGAATTTTCGCCAAAAGAAGAACCTTGCGGATCATCGTGCGGGTTTCATTAAGGAGGTTGAGGTAGAGGAGCGCCCGCCGCATGTCGGATACGTCCTCCGCCCGCAGGATGATCTGCTGCTTGACCGCCTCTGCAAATTCCTCATCCAGCGCGTCCATGCCGGCCAGGCATTGGTCCAGCCCGGCATAGTCGTTGCTTTCCATCATTTCCCGGAAACGGGGGTACAGGGAGGAAACGCGGTTGTTCATCCCCCTCAAGTGCTCTATCCTGTCCATGTCCAGCCCTTCATGATTGTTGTCTATGTAGGCATGGCTGGCCGTGGTGATGTTGGAGAGGGATTCAAAGACGGAGGTGGCGTATTCCACCATCTGCACGTAGCGCTTGCCGCGGTCCGCCTCTTCATCCGGGAGTTCCCGGACGACGGGCATGACTTCCATCGCCATCCGGTCGCTCAGGGAGCGGCGGATGCCGCGAGCTTCCTTCCGGAGCTTTTTCAGCCGCTTCCGGTCCTCCACGTTCAGGGCTTCCAGGTTCATTTCATAGATTTCCGCCATGCGTTTCATCAGCTCAATGATTTCTTCATTGTAGCGGGCGGCGCAGGCCGGATCCCGGTAATTGGCCACCTTCGCCAGCGCCGCGGCCTGGGTTCTTTTTTTATGGAGCCTAGAGCTTTTCAGCAGCAGGAAGGCTGCCAGGGCACACATGGCGACAATGCCGAACAGGCCTCCGTAAACGATGCACGCCGCCACCATGCAGCACATGGTGAATGCGGCAAAGGCCGTAAAGAACCACCCGGAAATTACCGTAATCACCCCCGTGATGCGGTACACGGCGCTGTCCCGCCCCCAGGCTTTGTCCGCCAGGGAGGAACCCATCGCCACCATGAACGTCACATACGTGGTGGAAAGAGGAAGCCGGAGGGACGTAGCCAGGGAGATCAGCAGGGCGGCGACCGTCAAATTCACGGAAGCGCGGATCAGGTCAAAGGAGGCCCCGTTATCCGGGCCGTCCGGCACGGGCTGGAAACGTTTTTCAATGAATCTTCCCACGCAGGCGGGCATGATTTTTTCCACCGCGCGGGAGGCGTTCAACGCATAGCGCACGGCCATGCGGGCCGGGGGGACGGAGCCGAACCGCTCCACGCCCCCGCCCTGCCTCGCCAGGTTGACCTCCGTATCCGTGACGGTCTGCGCCTTTTTGGAGAACATGAGGGCCAGCACCATGATGACGCCCGCGCTCAGCAGGTAGCGCCAGTCCGCCGTGACGGGGACCATGAGGCCGCCCATGGTGAGGGTGGAAAGGTCCGCGCCCTGCGCCGCAGCGGCGGACGCTATCTCCATGGAGGACTGCCCCGCCATGAAAACGCCGATGAAGTTGACCAGGTCGTTTCCGGCAAAGGAGAGCGCCAGGGCCATGGTGCCCGCCAGGACGGATATTTTCAGGATGTTGATTTTGCAAATGTTCTGGAGAACGGCCATCAGGACGGTCCAGAATACCAGGCTGCAGCATACGTACAGCCAGATGTGAGCGTCCAGGTGGCGGATCATGTCCTTGGTGACCAGCGTACTGCCTTTCAGCCCCTTGAAGATGGCGAAGTAGGTGATGGCCGTCAGGGCCAAGCCGCACCAGACGGCCCCCAGGTATTTGAATGATTTTTTGTAGTTGAAGGAGAAGATGAGGCGGGAAATCCACATGACCGTTATCCCGCAAATGAAGGCGACGAAGACGGAGGAGAAGATGCCGGAGATGATCGCCAGCGCCTTGGAGGAGTTGATGTAGCTGGACAGTTCCTGCGCTGCGCCCGGCTCTGCGGACCAGATTTTGAACAGGGCAACCGCCACGGCGCCGCCCAGCAGTTCAAAGACGATGGAGACCGTGGTGGAGGTGGGAAGACCGAAGGTGTTGAAGACGTCCAGCAGAATCACGTCCGTCAGCATCACCGCCAGGAATATCAGCATGATGTCATGGAAGGTGAACTGGGCCGGCATGAATACGCCGCTTCTGGCGATTTCCATCATGCCGCTGGAGAACAGGGAGCCGATGATGATGCCCAGGGCGGCCACCAGTATGATCGTCCTGCGCGGCGCGGCCTTGGAACCGACGGCGGAGTTCAGGAAGTTGGCGGCGTCATTGGAGACCCCGACGACGAGGTCAAAGCAGGAGAGCACCAGAATCAGCCCTATGATGAAGTAATAGATTGGGTCCATAAGCGTAATAAACGGCCCTCTATTACAGGAGGCCGCTTCCGCACGCCCGTTTTAAAACGTGAACATTCCGTCACATTGATGCAACAATATGATTTTCAATGAAAACCATAGCGCTACACCTGCTTCCCGTGAAATCTTCCGTTTCTTCCGGGTACTTCCGGAGCCTGGTTTTCCTCCGGTTCTCCGGCAGCCACGGCTCATTTTCCTGAAATCCCTTCCCGCGGAGTGGCGGCTGCCGCCTTCCATACAAAACAAAAAGGCCCCCCGGAAAACCGGGGAGCCTTGAAGTCGATTGCCGTGTCTCGCAGAAACGGACGGGGGCTTACATCATGCCCATGCCGCCCATTCCTCCCATGCCGCCCATGTCGGGAGCGCCGGAGCCGCATCCGCAGCCCTTCTTCTCGGGCTTGTCGGCAATGACGCATTCCGTGGTAAGCAGCAGGCCGGCGATGGAAGCCGCGTTCTGCAGGGCGGAACGGGTTACCTTGGTCGGGTCCACCACACCGGCGGTGAGCAGGTCTTCATATTTGTCCGTGGCTACGTTGTAGCCGTCGGCCGCTTTCTTCATCCCCTTCACCTTGGCGACGATGAGGGCGCCTTCACGGCCGGCATTGCTGGCCAGTTGGCGGAGCGGAGCTTCCACCGCACGATAGACGATTTGAGCGCCGGTTTCCTCGTCGCCTTCCAGCTTGAGGGTGTCAATGGCTTTCTGGGCGCGGATCAGGGCCACGCCGCCGCCGGGAACGATGCCTTCTTCCACCGCAGCGCGGGTGGCGTGCAGGGCGTCGTCCACACGGGCCTTCTTTTCCTTCATTTCCGTTTCCGTAGCGGCACCCACATGGATGACGGCCACGCCGCCGGCCAGCTTGGCCAGGCGTTCCTGGAGTTTTTCACGGTCGTAGTCGGACGTGGTGTCCTTGATCTGGTGGCGGATCTGGGAGATGCGGCCTTCAATGTCCGCAGACTTGCCGGCGCCTTCCACGATGACGGTTTCATCCTTGGAGACGACCACGCGCTTGGCCTGGCCGAGGTCTTCAATGCCCACGTTTTCCAGCTTGATGCCCAGGTCTTCCGTGATGCACTTGCCGCCGGTCAGGATGGCAATGTCTTCCATCATGGCCTTGCGGCGGTCGCCGAAGCCGGGAGCCTTAACCGCGCAGATGTTCAGCACGCCGCGCAGGCGGTTGACCACCAGGGTAGCGAGAGCTTCGCCTTCAATGTCTTCCGCGATGACCAGGAAGGGACGGCCGCTCTTGGCCACTTTTTCAAGCAGCGGAAGGAAGTCCTTCAGGTTGTTGATCTTCTTTTCGTGGATGAGGATGTAGGGGTTTTCCAGCACCGCTTCCATCGTTTCCGCGTTGGTCACGAAGTAGGGGGACAGGTAGCCTTTGTCGAACTGCATGCCTTCCACCACGTCCAGCGTGGTTTCAATGCCCTTGGCTTCTTCCACGGTAATGGTGCCGTCCTTGCCCACCTTGTCCATGGCTTCCGCGATGATGTGGCCGATTTCGGCGTCCCAGTTGGCGGAAACGGTGGCAACCTGGGCCACTTCCTTGCTGGAGTCAACAGGCTTGCTGATTTTCTTGAGTTCTTCCACCACGGCGTCCGCGGCCTTCATGATGCCCCTCTGGAGGGAGATGGGGTTGGCGCCGGCGGTGACGTTGCGCAGGCCTTCGCGGTAAATGCTTTCAGCCAGCACGGTGGCGGTGGTGGTGCCGTCCCCGGCCACGTCGTTGGTCTTGGAGGAGACTTCCCGGACAAGCTGGGCGCCCATGTTTTCAAACGGGTCTTCCAGTTCGATTTCCTTGGCGACGGTCACGCCGTCCTTGGTGATGAGGGGGGAACCGAATTTCTTGTCGATCACCACGTTGCGGCCGGCAGGCCCCAGCGTGCTCTTGACAGCCTTGGCAATCTGTTCCACGCCGCGGAGCAGAGCCTGGCGGGCGGTTTCGTCAAATTGGATTTGTTTAGCCATAATATCAGGTTATTTTAAAATGATGTTGAGTGAGTGTGTCGTGTGATTTAGCCAATGATGGCCAGAATGTCGTTTTCAGACAGGATGAGGTAGTCTTCTCCGTCCAGCTTGATTTCCGTGCCGCCGTACTTGGAAATAAGAACGTGGTCGCCCGGCTTCACGGTGAATTCAATCAAGGCGCCCTTGTCATCGCGGCCGCCGGTGCCTACGGAGATCACTTCGGCTTCCTGGGGTTTTTCCTTGGCGGTGTCCGGCAGGAACAGGCCGCCGGCCGTCTTGGTTTCAGCTTCAATGCGCTTGACCAGCACACGTTGTCCTAGGGGTTTGATGTTTGCCATAGTATGTTGTTTTTGTGTTGTTATAGATGAATATATGGATGTAATGTTCCGCCGGAGGGGAAGTTGCTCCCCCTCCGGCGGGAAGGGGTTGCTTATTTGTCGTCGTCGACGATTTCGGCGTCCACCACGCGGCCTTTCGCCTTGCGGGGGCCGTCGGAAGCTTCTTCCTCCGGAGCGGCTCCCGGCATGGGGCCGGCTGCACCGGCGGACTGCTGGGCGGCTTCCGCTGCCTTGTAAAGGGCTTCCAGACGGGATTCCAGGTCTTCCTTCCCGGCCTTGATCGCGGTGTATTCCTTTTTGGAGATGGCTTCCTTGAGGTGCATCACCTTGTCTTCGATCTCGCGCTTGAGGTCTGCGGGAATCTTGTCCCCCATGTCCTTGAGCTGGCGTTCCACGGAGAAGCAGAGGGAGTCCGCCTGGTTGACGGTGTCAATTTCCTCGGCGCGCTTCTTGTCTTCTTCCGCATGGGCTTCTGCATCACGCTTGGCGCGTTCGATTTCATCCTTGGAAAGGCCGCTGGAGCCCTGGATGGAAATCTTCTGTTCCTTGCCGGTGCCCTTGTCCTTGGCGGAGACGTGCAGAATGCCGTTGGCGTCAATGTCAAAGGTCACTTCAATCTGCGGCACGCCGCGCGGAGCGGCGGAGATGCCGTCCAGCTTGAAGTTGCCGAGAAGCTTGTTGTCCTCAAACATTTTGCGTTCACCCTGGCAGATGCGGATGTCCACGGCGGGCTGGTTGTCCGCGGCGGTGGAGAACACCTGGCTCTTGCGCACCGGAATGGTCGTGTTGCGCTCGATCATCGGCGTAGCGATGCCGCCCATCGTTTCAATGGACAGGGTCAGCGGGGTCACGTCCAGCAGAAGCACGTCGTTGACGTCCCCCTGGAGCACGCCGCCCTGGATAGCGGCGCCTACGGCCACCACTTCATCCGGGTTCACGCCCTTGTGGGGTTCCTTGCCGGCCAGCGTATGGGCCATTTCCTGCACGGCGGGCATGCGGGTCATGCCGCCCACCAGCACCAGTTCGTCAATGTCCCCGGTCTTCAGGCCGGAGGCGGCGATGCAGTCCAGCACGGGCTTGCGGGTACGGTCCAGCAGGTCTTCCGTGAGCTGTTCCAGCTTGGGACGGCTCAGCGTCAGCTGGATGTGCTTGGGTCCGGAAGCGTCCGCCGTGATGAACGGCAGGCTGATGTCATAGCTCTGGGTGGAGGAAAGGGCGATCTTGGCCTTTTCAGCTTCTTCCTTGATGCGCTGGATGGCGTCCGGCTGGTTGGAAAGATCCATGCCGGAGTCCTTCTTGAACTCGTCCATGATCCAGGTGATGATCGCGTTGTCCCAGTCGTCGCCGCCCAGGTGGGTGTCGCCGTCGGAAGCCTTCACTTCAAACACGCCGTCACCGATTTCCAGCACGGAAATATCGAAGGTGCCGCCGCCGAGGTCGTACACGGCAATGTTTTCATTGGACTTCTTGTCCAGGCCGTAAGCCAGGGCAGCAGCCGTCGGTTCATTGATGATGCGGCGCACCTTCAAGCCGGCGATTTCACCGGCGGCCTTGGTCGCGTTGCGCTGGGCGTCATTGAAATAGGCGGGAACGGTAATCACGGCTTCCGTGATCGTCTCACCCAGCTTGGATTCCGCGTCGGCCTTCAGCTTGGCCAGGACCATGGAGGCGATTTCCTGGGGAGAAAAAGTCTTCTTTTCCCCGCCTACGTCCACGCGGATATAGGCGTCCCCGTTGGGGGCCTCCACAATTTCATAAGGCACCTTCTTATCTTCTTCCGTCAGCTCGCTGTACTTGCGGCCGATGAGGCGCTTGGAGGAAAACACGGTGTTTTTCGGATTGGTCACCGCCTGACGTTTGGCGGCCTGCCCCACGAGGCGTTCACCGCTCTTGGTGAAGGCAACAATGGAGGGAGTGGTGCGCGCACCTTCGCTGTTTTCAAGTACGGTACCCTGACCGCCTTCCATCACAGCCATGCACGAGTTGGTCGTGCCCAAGTCGATTCCTAATATTTTAGCCATATCGTTATCTTAGATTGTTTTAAATGGATTTCGTTGAGATTTGATTTCCCCATGACCTGAAGTGTCATGCAGGCAAACTCATGTTCTTGCCTCTCTTTCTGCAAATGGCATGCCAGCCTTGTAAGCCCTGTTGAAAAATAAACATAAACAGCATAAATTCATCGTATTATAACATCGCATCATTTCGACCGCTCTTTTTCCTGCCGAGCAGCAATGGGACATATTGTCACACCAAAAAGAGACAAAATGTCACACGCGGCCATTTTGTCCCACACCCCCCGGACAGCCTATCCCCGGCGCCCGTCACGAAGCTTCCTTGCAGGAGGAAGCTTCCGCTCTGGTTCCGCATTTGCCGTAAGCCAGGCGTTTCATGAAATCCTTGTAAAGCAGCGTTTCCATGCGGCCGTCCCCGTATTCCACCACCGCGCTCATGGTTTCCACCCAGTCCCCGCAATTCAGGTACCGCACCTCCCCCACCATGGTATCCGCCGGATGATGCACATGCCCGGCAATGATACCGTCACACTGCCTTTTCACCGCCAGATTCTGGAGCTGCTCCTCATATTTCCCAATGAAATTGACGGCGGATTTCACGCGGCTCTTGATGGCGCAGGAGACGGAATAATATTCCCTGCCCCGCCAGGCGCGGTATTTATTGTAAAGCCGGTTGACCGTCAGCAGAACGTCGTAGCCCAGGGAGCCGAGCATCGCCAGCCACCGGTGGTTGGTGGAGATGGCGTCAAAACCGTCTCCGTGCACGCACAGGTAACGCCTGCCGTCCGCCGCCCGGTGCACGCACTCCCTGGCCATTTTCAGGCCGCCCAGATGAAAGGGAAGGAATTTTTCCAGAATATCGTCGTGGTTCCCGCGCAGGTACAGCACTTCCACATCCTCCTGCTCCATCTTTTTCAGCAGGGTGCGGATCAGGCGCGTATGCCGCCTGCGCCAGCGGCTGCCGCGGGAGAGGGCCCAGGCGTCCACAATATCCCCTACCAGAACTATTTTTTCCGCACGGACATGCTTCAGGAACCTCCGGCATTCGTCCGCCTTGCAATCCTTCGTGCCCAGATGGAGGTCTGACAAAAAGACCGTGCGGCATTCCAGCACCGCATCCCGCGGGGGGCGGGCGTAGCCGGTTCCATTCTCCTCCCGCGCCACGGAGGCCAGCAGTTCTTCAAACCTGTCATGGATGGAATCCCACGCTCTGGCGCGCACGGTCCTGCGGGCCTGTTCGCCGAGTCTCCGGATCATCCCCCTGTCCTCCAGCAGACGGTGCATGGCGGAGTAAAAACCCTCCGCGTCCCCCTTCTCCGCCTGAAGGCCGTTGATGCCGTCCAGCACCACATCCGCAGAAGCGGCGTACCGGTAGCTGACCGTAGCCAGGCCGCTGGCCATCCCTTCCAGCAGAACGTTCCCGAAGGTCTCCGTCTCACTGGCGAAGAGCAGCACGTCCATGGCGGCGTAATGGCGCGCGAGGTCCTCCCCGCTGCGCATTCCGCAAAACACGGCGTCCGGAAACTCACTGCGCAGGCTGCTCATCATGGGACCGTCCCCCACCACGACCATCTTCATGCCGCAGGCCGGGAACTCCCGCTGCAGGCGCGTGTACAATCCCAGGGCCGTCACCAGGTTCTTCTCTCGGGCCAGACGCCCCACCACGCCGAACACCACTTCATCCCGCCAGGCGCCCCATGACTGGCGCAGGCCGGCATCCCTCCTGGCAGGGTCAAACAAGGCGGCATCCACCCCGCGCCCCATTACGGAGAGGCGTTCAAATCCCAGCCCCTCCAGCGCGCGGCGCATCTCCTCCGTGGGCACCACCGTCATCCCTGCCCGGTTGTGGAGCTTGCGCAGGTAATTCACGGCGGCGGTTTCCAGCCCGGAGAAATGGTAATCCTTCATGTACTGGTGAAAATTGGTGTAGAATCCCATCACCACGGGAATCTCCAGAGCGCGAGCGGCCTTCACGGCGGAGGCCCCCATGGGGCTTTCCGTGGCAACATAAACCACATCCGGCCTCTTCTTCATCCATCTGGAGCGGAACCTTTCTGCGGAAGGCAGCCCTATTTTCACCTCATGATACATGGGGAGGGAGAGAGACGGCATGGCCGTCTCTCCGGGAACGGAAGCTCCGTCCCTCCCGGAAGCCCTCAGCACATGCACCAGATGCCCCCGCGTCCGAAGCCCCCGGACCAGCCGCTCCAGCGTCAGGGCCACTCCATTCACGTCAGGTTCATACGTATCCGTTGCCACATCAATTCTCATGCGCCGGCACCATGGGCAGAAAGGCCTTCCCAGGCAAGCTGAGGAGGGAAACGAAACCGTCACAGGCTGCTGTCATCCGTCCCCGTCCCCAGCAGGAGAAACAACCGTGCCGGACAGATTCCGGCATGTCCCCCCGGCTTTTCCTGCACGGGAAACCGAACAGAGGAGGCGGCCTCCCCCACTCCCTGTTTGGAAGGTGCCGCCGGCAAAACCGCACATTTCCGTAAAAAAACAGACGAATCATTGAATATCAGACGCTCTGAAACTACATGCGGCCATCCGCGCATTATAAATCCGCCGTCAACCAAATTTTTTGAGAAAAAATGATTTTCATCGTATCCAGGACGGGAAAAATCACAATGGAATCCAAAGGCCGTGAAATCTGATATTCTTATTAACCATTGATAATGTTTCTATTATTTATTAAAAAAATTATTCCTTCCCGACAGCCGGATTTATAATCCGCCAAAATGCATGCATACGAGATACATAAAACGGAAATGAAGGAATATTTAGAAAGATTTTTAATAAAAATAATAATGATTCCCATGTTCTGAAAGCCGGGAAAACGTGGCGGAACGCCGGATGCTTATCTCTGCCTTTTCCCGGTCCGGAAACCGCAGCCGGTTATCTCCTTCATTGCTCCTGATACTCTTGCATATTATCCTTCAACCTGCTTTAAACACCCCGGATTAGGAATCCGGCGTCAATACTAGTTTTTCATATCAAGCCTGTTTCTCCAAATCAATCCAGTATTTTCCTAGACGAAAGCCTTGATAAAATATGTTTGTTAGAATAAAGCATAAATACTTGAATATAATGATTGTTCATCTTATTTTAGCGCTGTCGGCCATTTCATCCGGATTCCTAATTCGCTATTGAAACAACCGACCCCCATCCCCTACCCCATTCCTGTCTCTTATACA
>ENA-OZGN01000373-OZGN01000373.1-human-gut-metagenome-genome-assembly--contig:-NODE-373-length-15269-cov-7.072762_pt1 | contig 15269 bp, 10 predicted proteins | sample MGYA00245115_ERZ653655 | MGnify/ENA primary metagenome ERZ653655 (study PRJEB26926, sample SAMN06165105) | human gut metagenome | biome: ENVO:00009003; feature: ENVO:2100002; material: ENVO:00002003... | reverse complement strand
CTACACTCTCTCCGTCGTCGGCAGCGTCAGATGTGTATAAGAGACAGATATAGTAACCATGCCTTTTGGAAATCGTCACGGTTAGGATATTTTGCCTTAAATTCCTCCTTTGCCTGAGTAGCCTCCGCACGGTCATCGTATGAAGATGCTATAACACGATACGTATTTCTTTCAGCATTATAAACCACTTTGGCATTATAGCCTTGGCCATCCAAATATTGTTTCAGACCTTCCGCATTCGCTTTCACGCCAAAGCTACCACATACTACGCTATATGCTTTTAAGCCGTCACCTGAAACCAGTTCTACTTTCTCTTCGCGAACCGGACCGGCAACAGGAGCAGTTGTCACGGGGGCAGATACTACCGGAGCAGCTTCAACCGGAGTCGCTTCTACCTGATCGGCAGGAGCTTCAGCCAATTCCTGTTGTTTTGCCTTTTCATAAGCCTTCTTGTAAGCACTTTCGCTAGATTTACATGAGGAAAATGCCAAGGCTACGCACAATCCCATACCCAACACAACTAATTTTTTCATGATTACTCAATCTTTTATAAATTAATACTCTAGTTTAATTCCATTATATTGGTGCAAAAGTAGCAATATATCAACAGCTTTCACAGCAAGAACGGAGTTAAATTTAGTTAATCAGAGAAGAATCTCCAATTTCTATTCAAAAATAGACAAAATAAACAACAACATTCAGTTTTATTTGTTAGATTTGTAAGGTACAAAAAACAAAAAACTATGAAAGGATTAAGTATTTTAGCTGCATTCCTAGGCGGAGCCGTAGTTGGTGCAGCAGCCGGTATTTTATTTGCTCCTGAAAGCGGAGAAGACACTCGTAGCAAAATTGCTGATGCTTTACGTAAAAGAGGTATCAAATTAAGTCGCACAGATATGGAAAATCTGGTCGATGAAATTGCAGCCGAGGTAAAAGAATAAGCAACGCCCACAAAAGTGTATTGTCATTCCGGATACAAGTCCGGAATGACAATAATTTTTAAATCAAAACTCCACGCATGTTTGCAAACGATAAAAATATAGATAATCTGCAACAACTTCTGGCAGAGCTTAAAAAGTACGCAGAGTTACAAAAGGATTATGTAAAACTACATTTAGTAGAAAAACTTACTATACTGATATCAACCCTCATCCTTGTCTTTATATTATTGATATTAGGTATTATCGCCCTTTTCTACTTATCATTTACATTGGCCTATGTACTCGCACCTCATGTAGGCGGGCTTATGGCCAGTTATGGAATCATTACCGGATGCATTATTCTGCTGATTCTGTTAATCGTTTTATTCCGCAAACGGCTGATTGTTCAGCCTATGGTAAATTTCCTTGCCAACTTGCTTTTAAATGACAACTGATTATGAAAGAGAATACTCCTAATGAAACGCCCATCATCACTTTGGAAGTGATAGCACAACGAAAAGCTGAGAAGTTGGAAGAAGTACAGCAAGCTAAAAAAGAAATGGTACAAACCATACATGAACTTTTTGCGCCTGTAGAACACAAAGGAGGCGTAGAAGGCATTATGCAACATATCAATACAGGAATCGCCGTTTATGACGGAGTACGGACCGGTATCAAGATCATGCAAAGAATCAGAGGATATTTCCTGAAAAAAAAGAAATAACTTAGTATTAACCACAACATTTTATCCACATGAAAAGACAGCTACTAGGTGTGGCGGCAATTTTGTTGTCAATTTCCACGTATGCACAGGACAATCCATTATGGATGCGTTATTGTGCCATTTCTCCGGATGGAACCACCATCGCATTCACCTATAAAGGTGACATCTACACAGTACCCTCTACAGGCGGCAGGGCCAGTCAGATTACAACCAACCCTGCCCACGACACCAAACCCATCTGGAGCCCTGACGGAAAAAAAATTGCTTTCGCATCAGACCGAATGGGAAGTATGGATATTTTTGAGGTAAACAAGGAAGGGGGTATCCCCAAAAGATTAACTACCCATTCGGGTAATGAAACCCCGGTGGCTTATAAAGATGCCGGACACATTCTGTTTCTAGCCAATATAATGCCAACAGCAGAAGACGCACAATTCCCCTCCGGACAATTCCAACAAGTATATGAAGTCAATACCGAAGGCGGACGCCCCATCCTCTTCTCTTCCATGCCGATGGAAGATATCAGTATCAATCATACAGGCAATACTTTACTCTACCATGACAAAAAAGGATATGAAGACCCTTGGCGTAAACATCACACTTCATCCATTACCCGCGATATTTGGCTGTGTTCTCTGAATGGAAACCGTACCTTTCGCAAACAAACTGCTTTCAATGGTGAGGACCGCACTCCCGTTTGGGCTTCAGATGATAAATCATTCTATTATTTAAGTGAGGAAAAAGGCTCATTTAATATTTTCAAACGTGATATTGACGGTAATACATCCAAACAAATCACCAACCATACCAAACATCCGGTACGCTTCCTGAGTGCCGCCTCCAATGGAACATTATGCTATGGATATGATGGCGAAATCTACACGGTAAAAGAAGGTGCCATTCCGCAAAAAGTTCAGATTTCGATTGTCACCGACAAGAACGACAAAGATCTCATCCGCCAGATCAAGCGTAGCGGAGCAACAGAGATATCCCTTTCGCCCGATGCAAAGGAAATTGCTTTTGTACTACGCGGAGATGTATATGTCACATCAACAGAATACAGCACTACCAAACAAATCACCAATACTCCGCAACAGGAACGCGATATTCACTTTTCTCCGGACGGAAGAAGTATTGTTTACGCTTCCGAAAGAAACGGATTATGGCAGATTTATCAAACCAGTCTAGCTAAAAAGGAAGAAAAACAGTTCGCTTACGCAACCGATATCAAAGAGGAAAGACTGACCAATTCGGATATCACTTCATTCCAACCTCAATACAGTCCTGACGGCAAAGAAGTAGCCTTTCTTGAAAGCCGTACTACTATCCGTGTTCTGAATCTGAAATCAAAAGCTGTACGCACCGTCATGGACGGCAAGTACGAATATTCTTATAGTGACGGCGACCAATGGTATCAATGGAGTCCGGACAGCAAATGGATTCTTACCAACTACATAGGTATTGGCGGATGGAATAACAAGGATGTTGCACTGGTCAACGCATCTGGTAACGGAGAAATTCATAATCTGACCGAAAGTGGATACAGTGACGGCAATGCCAAATGGGTATTGGATGGAAAAGCCATGATTTGGGAAAGTGACCGCGCAGGATTCCGCAGTCACGGAAGCTGGGGTGCTGAAGCGGATATCTATATCATGTTCTTCGACCTGGACGCATACGACCGTTTCAGAATGAGCAAGGAAGAACTTGCCTTACTGGAAGACTCGGAAAAGAAAGACAAAGAGAAGAGTGAAGAGAAGGAGAAGGCCGATCATAAAAAAGATAAAAAGAAAGACTCCAAGAAAGAAGATGACAAGAAGGAAGTAAAGCCACTGGTTTTCGACCTTGAAAACAGCCGTGACCGTGTGATTCGTCTGACTGTAAATTCTTCACGATTGGGAGATGCTGTATTAACTCCGAAGGGTGACAAACTATATTATCAAGCAGCCTTCGAAAGCGGATATGATTTATGGGAACACGATCTTAAAGAAAACAAGACTAAAATCGTCATGAAAAAAGTCGGTGGCGGAGCCCTGCTTCCTGATAAGAAAGGCGAGAATCTGTTCCTTTGCAGCCAAGGTGGTATCAAGAAAGTCACTGTCAGCAGTGGTGAAACCAAACCTGTAGAATTCGAAGCTTTCTTCGACTACCAACCCTATGGTGAACGCGAATATATTTTCGATCATGTATGGCAACAAGTAGAAGATAAATTCTATGTAAAAGATCTGCACGGAGTAGACTGGAAAGGCTATCACGAAGCATACGCACGCTTTCTTCCATACATCAATAACAATTATGATTTTCAGGAAATGCTGAGTGAAATGCTGGGTGAGTTAAACGGTTCGCACACCGGAGCACGTTACTACTCAAACGGCCCTATACTATCCACAGCGACCCTAGGAGTATTCTATGACGAAACTTATGATGGTGACGGGTTAAAAATTAAAGAAATATTGGCAAAAGGCCCATTTGCCGTGAAAAAAACGGATGTTACTCCCGGTTGCATCATCGAGAAAATTGACGGCAAACCTATCGTGAAAGGGCAAGACTACTTCCCGCTGCTGGAAGGCAAAGCCGGAAGAAAAGTGTTACTGGCCATATATAATCCGGCTACCGGCAAACGTTTTGATATCACCATCAAAGCTATCAGCATGGGCGAACAAAGTAACTTGCTGTACAAACGTTGGGTAGAACGTTGCCGCAATATAGTCGATAAGTTATCCGAAGACCGCATCGGCTATGTACACGTAAAAGGCATGGACAGTCAAAGTTTCCGCGAAGTATATAGTGAAGTATTGGGACGCTGCCGCAACAAAGAAGCTATTATTGTAGACACACGCCACAATGGAGGCGGATGGCTACATGATGACTTGGCCACTTTATTAAGCGGCAAGGAATATCAGCGTTTCGTTCCACGCGGACAATACATAGGCAGCGACCCATTCAATAAATGGCTCAAGCCATCCTGCGTATTGGTATGCGAGGACAATTACAGTAACGCACATGGCTTCCCATGGGTTTACAAGGAATTAAAGATAGGCAAACTGATTGGTGCTCCGGTTCCGGGCACAATGACTGCCGTATGGTGGGAAAACCAGATCGACCCGAGTATTGTGTTCGGTATTCCTCAGGTGGGTTGTATGGATATGCGTGGACAATATGCGGAAAATCACCAACTTTCTCCAGACATTGAAGTTTATAATACTCCAGAAAAGGCATTGGCAGGTGAAGACCAGCAGTTGGAAGCAGCCGTACAAGAAATGCTGAAAACAATAGGGGAAAAGAAATAAAACAATCCCATCCTGATAAAAAGAAAAAGGTGTCAAAACACAACCTTTGAGGAAAAGGACTTTTCATCCGAGGATACTTTGACACCCTTTATCAGCCATAAAAAGAGCCGTATCAACTCTACTCCCAAGTAATGATACGGCTCTTTTTTATACATTACAGCAAGATAATGTATGGGGCATCTATGCTGAGCATACTTAAATATGTCATAATGATGCTCTATAAGTTGTTCCCACTCATGCCCTCATTTCCAACTATAACCCACTCATTGTAAAGTCATTACCCTCACTCCTTATTCCTCATTCTCATCTCTTAAGACACTCATTCACAATATAATATACATTCACAAGCCTATAAACCGGTTATTTGGTAAGCCCCCTGTTTTTTCAGTTTTTCTTCCTTGCACAAACGGCATAAATAACGGTGTCGTAGTTTGTATCATACTGTTCTTCTTTGACGATTAAAAGTTCAATATCTGTTAATCACGAATGTAATTAAGTCTAATCACTATTGTAGTTAACTTTAACCACTACTGTAATTAAACTTAGTCACAGTGGTGAATAAGCAATTACAAATATATAAAAGTGAGAAAATAAAAGGGAGAAAACAGATAAGAAACAGGGAAATATGCATACATAGACTACCGCCAACTCGCTGCACAAGCCATGCAGCTGCTTTATAAGAACGAACGTTATGGGTTGAATGATGAAAATGAGAAGGTATTTTGGCAAAACAACACCGAATTTGAGTAAATTTCGCCTTTGGAACAGTTGTTTAAATGTCACTTCTATTCCGCCACTACAGAGAAGAAGGGAGAAAGGCTGACCGCACATGAAGATTTTCAATTATTTGCAAGAGTACAAGCGTGAAAAACCTGTCAATCAACAAGATAAATTAACACAGACACATTATCCGCAAACTGAACATTCACCCAAAAGCCAGCAGAAAAGGTACTTTATATCACATGATAAAGTTAGAATAATTTATTTTCAATCATCTGTGTTAGTGAGGGCAATGCCCTCACTAACACAGATGCTACCATCACTAATAAGCAGTTCATTATAAACCAGTTAGAGCCAAAGTGAGGGCATGAGGGCATTTTCGCGTCCAACTTTCTATTTGTTAAGTTGAAAGGGATGGCTTCTATTCTCCGGTATGAAAGACACCATTTCCGGCATCGCACCAACTTATCTTGCTCTTTCTTTCCAAAGACGAGTCATATCTTCCAAAGTCTTTCCTTTTGTTTCAGGAACCATCTTCCACACAAACAGAGCTGCAAGCACACAAATCACGCCATAAAGCCCATAGGCAAATACCGGACTGAATTCATACATGGCAGGAAAAGTGGAAGAAACCAGATAATTGAATATCCACTGGAAAGCTACAGCGATAGCCACTGCCTTACCGCGGATAGTATTCGGAAATATCTCTGCAATCAACACCCAGCAGATAGGTCCCCATGACATCATAAAGAATGCAGCATAAACTATGATGGAAAGAACAGGAAGAATACCTCCCACCTGAAACTCATCACAAAACGCAACACAGAATGCACCTACAGCCATGCCAATAGAACCAACAATCAACAAGGGTTTACGTCCCATCTTCTCTACGGTAAAGATGGCAATCAATGTAAAGAGAATATTAACCACCCCCATTACCACAGTCTGCATCATACCATCGCCACCGCCACCGATTTTTTCAAAAATACGCGGTGCATAATAAAGCACAGCATTAATGCCGATAGCTTGCTGAAATACAGAAAGCAAGATGCCGACTACAATAACTGTCAGCCCGTATGTAAGCAGTTTTTCCGTTTTCTCGGAAGTTACAGCCTTTATTTCAGACAAAATAGTTTTAGCCTTATCTGTTCCATTTACTTTTTCAAGTACAGAAAACGCTTTATCATCCTGATGGGTCATAGCCAAATAGCGCGGAGTTTCAGGAACCAAAAACAATAAAATGCCAAATAATGCAGCCGGAACCGCTTCTGAACCAAACATATATCTCCAACCATCGGAAACAAGCACTTCATCCGGCATACCATCTTTAATCATATAATTGACAAAATAGACTACCAACATGCCAAAAATAATAGCAAACTGATTACAGGAAACCAATTTACCACGAATTTCGGAAGGGGCAATTTCGGCAATGTACATCGGACAAACAGCAGAGGCAAGTCCTACACCGATTCCCCCGATGATACGATAAAAGTTAAAAGCAAGGATCAATGCAAACGAAGTATCTCCTTTCGAGAAAAATAAAAATTCGGGATAATAAGAGCCTAAAGCAGACAGGAAGAACAATAAAGCAGCCAGACGCAACGAATTACGACGTCCTAGCCCCGAAGCAAAATAACCGGAAAAAGCACTGCCAATGACGCAACCTATCAATGCACTGGAAGCAGTCACGCCATGCCAGAAAGCATCTAATCCCAAATGTTTTTGCAGAGCCTGCTCCGCCCCCGAAATAACAGCTGTATCATAACCGAAAAGTAAACCGCCGAGAATGGCTATAAACACCACTCCCATCAGATAGAAATTGTTTTTCTTGTTTTTCATAATAAAAGGATTATAATAGTTTTCGTAATAAATACAATAACAAAGCTGTGCGAAAATAATCATTAATACGTAATTCTATTATAATTCTCCAACCATTTTAAATCTTTTTCACATCAAGGAAAAACAAGATTATTCCGTCTGAACTGTTCTATGTCTTCCTTTTTTAATCCTATCTTATCCAATGACTTAGGAAGATTATGGTCATTAAGATAATAACGCGGACGAATGAGATATTGTCTGTTTGCTACCGATAGGCTATCTGCCCTATAAGGTGTCTGTACCCCTGCCAAATTCAGCATGGTATGAAACACGGAGGCATTTCCCGCCACCGGTTTTTCACGGTTCTGCAATATAGCTTCATGTACTTCCACATTCTTTTCTCTATATGTTTTGGACAACCAAATTAAAAATGGCACATGCAGTTGATAATAAGACGGGACTGGGGATGCATGTAAAAATAATTTTCGATTATCATCAAAAATATCCTCTCCATGATCCGAAGTATAAAGCATAGCCGAAAAAGAGTTTGTTTTCTGCAATAAAGTGATCAAAGAAGCCAGGAAACCATCTGTATAACGGATGGTATTATCATATGCATTCATCAAATACTCTTTATTCTCATATTTGGCGTCTGTCAGATTATCCGGTTTAAAGACAGACATGGATTCGGGATAACGTTCTTTATAATTAAAATGTGATCCATAGGCATGCAGCACGATGAATAATTTTTGATGACCTGCCTTTAGCTCCTTTTCTACCAGAAACAATAGTTCGTCATCCGAAATATTGGCTCCTTTCGGAGCATCTTTCTTGATAAACTTCCAATCATCTGCCTCCATCCCCAAAAAATCAATAAAAGAATGGTTAGGAAGCTGGTTCGAAAAAAAGGCAGTATGAAATCCTGCTTCCTTGAAAGCGGTAATGATTCCTTTCTGTCTATAAAGACAGTCATAATCCTCAGCCGAAGCTGCCGAAAGCAACATAGGCACACTTTTATGAGTAGTATTAGACTGGGTAAGCACATCCGTGAAAGTTACCACCCCCTCCATTTTATCAAGTAATGGAGTAGTATTCCTTTCATAACCATAAAGTCCGAAATTACAGGCACGGGCCGTTTCCCCTATCACCAAGACATAAACTTCCCGGCTGTTTTCATCATGTGCGGCACTGGCATTAAAAGTAAAATCCCTTGAAGTTTCCGCATATCCGGCTGTTTCGCCCGCACGTTCTGCAGCCAATACTAGATTATAACATACATTAGCCGGATACATTTCGATCTTTACTTGATAATCACGTTGCGTCGCATAGCAGATAACGGTCAATAACGCTCCTGCAACAATGCCTGCCAAGGCATACTTACGTTGAGAACGAATAAAAGAATATTCCAACTGATTACCCCGGGCCCATGAAAAACCTCCCAAGACCAAAGCAGGAATGTAAACAACAAAAACACCAATTACAGCCGGCAGTAAATTATCCAACAGTTCCAGCGCCTCCCCGGAATTAGTAGTTGTCAGATTCAGGAACATATCTACTGCAATGATAGAACGCCCGAACAGGTATAGCAATACCAGTTGGAATGCCGCAAAGAAAACAAACGGAAATAAGATCCAAATAGTCTTTCCAGGTTTACGCCCCAATGTCATAATCAACCAATAAACCGATACCGGCAGAATGACATTACAAATACGTGCCCAAAGTGTCATTTGCTGTTCTGTAAAAAACAATGCCACATTGGGAATGGCCAAGACAACGATGAACAGAACGAACAACCGTTGTGGCTCACAACACCACTGAATAAATTCTTTAAAATGCTTCATTTATATTAAAGATAAAACCAGACTGTCCATTTTTTCCAAATCCATAGTCCAGACGAACATTTACATTCTTTTTAAACTCCCAACGATAACCTATTCCATAATTAGGCAACACTCTGTCCATGCACAAAGCACTGAACTTATTGAATACAGTTCCGGCCCCTATCCAAACTACAACACCATTACGTTTCCATACATGCTGACGCAATTCCACCTGCCCCTCTATTTTATGCTTGTCACGATAGCGCCCTTCGTAATAACCACGCATGGAATACGAGTTTCCCAACAACGCCATCATGGCCCATGACGGATTACCGAAATTAAAAGTACCGCGTAATTCTCCTGCCAACAATCCTCCTTTCCATACAGGATGATAATAACTGGTACGCAAATCCGTAGTACTGAATGCATAATCGTTTCCTAAAAACTTAGGACGGAAACACTGGGTAATATTCAAATAATATCCCTTATGGGGATTGGTCAACACATCGCGCGAATCATATGCCAAAGAAAGGCCCACTCCATAATTAGCAGTAGTAAGATTCATCCCCTCCAGTAGTTCGGGGCGTTCCATATTCTTACCATGCACATAATCATAAGATGCCATAGGACCTACATATAGATTATCCGCTATCCGAAACAGGAAACTAGCTTTAACTTGTGCTTGCCAGCGATCTAAATCAGATTCATTGGCATCTACCTTACCCATATCGTACCCTATTCCCCAAAACTTGGAAGGAAAGGAATAAAAATAAAGAGTATAATCCAGCCGGTATTTGTCCTGCGGAAAGATATGAGTTCCGCGTATCCCCAACATATAGAAGCCAACAGTGGAAACATCTCCGAATAAAGACACATTGGACGGAGGAAGAAGCATGTCATTTCTATCGGTACGATAAAGCCCCGCCGCCACCAGTCCCAGCCCCAGTTTGGTATCCGTACTGTAATGTGGTCCGCCAATAATACTGAAATCAAATTTCTTATGATTCTTATCTTTATTAGCATCATTAAAATAGTCCAGAAACTTTTTGAAAAAAGTCCTTTTCTGTACTGTGCTGTCTTTGTGTTGCGTTGTCGTATCTTCAGGCAAATAAAACAGCCCACCCTCTTGCGTGACTGCCAAAGCCGCATCTGCCATACATATAAAGATTACGATCCAAAATGATATTTTCTTCATTGTAATCTATTCTTTTTTCCACTGTTAAAACAAGCTTTACAGTAAACATAAACTGAATAAAAACAAATAAAGCAGGTCTGGATACAAAGATAGCCAAACCTGCTTTATTGTGACTTTTTTATATAATAAGAATCTGGTCTGAATTTACCTATTTCTGTCCTAAATACCTTATACCGGTTGCTTTTCTGTAATCAGCCAACGCAATCTTCTGCTCATAATAAGATTGGATAAGGTTTGTATATGCCTGTATCCATGTCAGCTGTGCAGAAAGCACATCCAAAATAGTCAACTTACCTTCAGTATAACTAAAAGTGTTCAAATCCAAGTTCTCTTCTGCCAGTTTGCAGTTCTCCTCGGCAATACTTATCTGACGGGTATTCTCGGTCAGACTAGTCCACGCCTTCGCCACTTCTTTGCTTATTTGGTCTTGCTTATCTTGCAATGCATACTGCTTGCTTAATAAAATAGCCTTCTGTGCAGCCGTCGATTTAAAGCGGGCTCCCCAATGGAAAATCGGCAATTTAATAGAGGCATACACATTACTATTAAACATAGTTTCGCCCGAAATGTTCAACATCTGTGTTCCCCATGTCTCTTTAAAACCGATAGAAAGAGAAGGATTGTACTTGGCGGCAGCCAGACTTACCTGTCTTTTCTGATAATCCACATCCAACTGTGAGATAGCATAATCGGGACGCACATTCAAGGCTGTTTCCGCTCCAATAAAGGCAGGCATAGGCAATATGGTAGAAATAGAATCCGTCAAATCCATTTCAGCCAGCGGTTCCAATCCCATCAGCACATTCATATTCTGCAAGGCGACCTGATAAGACTGGTAGCTGCTGGAACGTTGCAATTCAGCCTCTTTCAAACGGGTCTGCATCTGAATGAGATCCGTCTTGCTGATATAGCCATCATCGTACTTATCTTGCAGCACTTTGGTCAACTGCTCAATAATCTGCACATACTGGCACATCGTTTCATACATTTCTTTTTGTGCGGCTGTTCCCCAATAACTGGCTTCAGCAGCATAGATAATATTATCCGTTGTCAAATCCACCGACTTATCCGCCATCTGGGTTTGTATTTGGGAAGCCTTGTAATTGTGATAGATGCTTCCACCGGCATAAATAGGTTGTGATACCCCTACTTCGGCACTGTATGAATCGTGCTCCATAGGAACAGCCATTCCGCCAAAATCCATCTCGTATTTGTTAATACGATACTGATAGCTTCCCGTTGCATCAACAGCCGGGAAGAAAGCGGTTTTTGCCGCTTTCATAGCCTTCTGCATAGCTGTACGTTGTGCCACACTCTGTTTTAAGGTTTGGCTATAATCCAGTACCTTTTGTTCAAAGGTAGAATAATCCACGACAGTCTGAGCCGAAAGTGTACCGGTCATACAAGCCATACCTATAATATAGATCATCTTAGTTTTCATTATCTGTCTGCTCTGATTTTAAAGAAAATACAATAAGTTACCGGAAGAACAAAAATGGTCAGTACCGTCGATACGAACAAACCACCCATAATGGTAGCCGCCATACCTGCAAACATGGCATCGCCCAACAATGGAAGCATACCCAGAATAGTAGTTCCGGAAGCCATGGTCACCGGAACGATACGTGTCTTGGTAGCCTCGACCACGGCAGGCACAGCCCCCTTTCCATCCTTCAACTGAAGTCCGATTTCATCGACCAGCACAATGGCATTCTTGATATTCATACCAATCAATCCCAACAGACCGAGGATGGCAAAGAAGTCCAATGACTTGCCAAACAAGAGCAATCCCCATACCACACCGATAAACACCAGCGGCAACATAAGCATAATCAATACCGGCTTGCGGTAGTTGCTGGGGAAAAGAAACAGCAGAACCACATAAATCAACAGGAAAGTCAGCGGAATATTCTTCGCCAATGCAGCATTACTTACATCCTGTGTTTCCTGCTCACCGAAATATTTCATTTTATACCCTTCGGGCAACTGCATCTGCTCTTGTACGGCAGTAAGCACCTGTTTAAACGCAGCCATCGTATTGGCTCCACGTTTAGGTTCACATTGCATCATCATACAACGCTCGCGGTTAAAGCGACGGACTACATTATAATCATAACCCAAAGCGAAATTATCGATTACCTGTTCCACTTTCACGGAATTTCCTTTCGTACTGAATACAGGCACACTTTTCACATCATTCAAGTTCATTTTTTCCACATCCTCATCTTTCAGCAGGATAGGCAAGGAAACATCCCCCTCACGATATTCTCCCAAAGGCAAACCATTGGTAGCCGTACGGAATGAGTTGGCAACCTGCTGACGGGTAATCCCCAAGCGTAAACCTTTCTGTTGAGAGAACATCGGTTTCCACACGGGCACCTTATCTCCCCAGTTGGAACGGATATCCGTCACCATATCACACTGGCGGGCTATTTTTTTCGCCCTTTCAACCAATGCGGTCAATGTATCGGGATTTTCACCGATAAAACCGATCTCAATAGCAGCTTCAGGCACCGGAGACAAAGCAAAAAGTGCCGAACGGGTAATGATATTGGGAAAGTTCTGAGTCATGTGCTCATAAAACTGCTGTTCTACTTCGGCTGCATCTTCGGGGTCTTTAGTTTCCACCATCACATTGGCATAGTTAGACTTCGGTCCAAAAGAAGAACTTGCCAAATAGTAACGCAACGGAGTACCACCCAATGTCACCGAATATGATTTAACTTTCTCATGATTCTTCAAGTAATCCTCCACCTTCATCACATCCTGATCTACCGCATGAATACTAAATCCCTCAGGGAATACCAGATCAGCACGGAAATAAGGCTTATTCATTTTCGGGAAAAAACTCTGAGGCATAACAGCCATAATAACCAAAGAAAGCACCAAAGTTACAAAAACCGTGGTCAATGTCACAAAACGGCGTTTAATCAGCAAGGTCAGAAACTTCTCGAATTTATGATAGAGTTTAGTATCATACGGGTCTTTCATTGCACCGCCGGGAACAGCTTCTTTCAAAATAAAATTACCAAAAGTCGTAGTCTGGCACAAAGCCAGAATCCAGCTCAATCCCAGTGATACAGCCAATACAACAAATAGCGGTTTCACAATCTCAGCCACGGATGCCGGTGCCAGATACAAAGGCAGGAAAGAGCAGATAGCAATAAAAGTAGCGCCCAGCAATGCCCATTGCGGCTTGATGGCTCCCTCTATCAATGACTGATAACGTGATTTTCCGCGCTTGATACCTATCTGCGCATTATCTGTTACCACAATGGCATTGTCCACCAGCATCCCCATGGCGATAATAAATGCCGCCAAGGAAGTACGGTTCAATCCTACCCCCCACATCAACATAATAAGCAAAGTACCACCTACCGAGAAAAGTAAGGAACTACCTATCAGCATACCGGCACGCGATCCCATCACCACAAAGATAATCAGGATAACAATAACCAATGATTCTATCAAATTCAGGATAAAGCCATTATTCGCCTCATCAGCAATCTTGTCCTCAGGATAAAGCGAGGTCAGTTCAATGCCGATAGGCAACAATTGCTCTATTTCCGCCAACCTTTCGTCCACTGCTTTACCCACAGCCACCACATTATCCTTTGCTCCACTGGCCACACCTATACCGATAGCACGTTTACCATTGACCCGCATCAAGGTTGAAGGCGGATCATAGTATCCACGCTCCACTGTTGCAATATCCCCCAAACGGACTTCCCGTCCGTCCTTGCTGATAATCAACTGGTTTTCTATATCTTCCAGACTGGTATAAGTCCCTTCCGTACGCAAGCGCAACTGATAAATTTCTGTCGCTATATCTCCTGTATTCACCTGTATATTCTGCTTCTGCAAGATGCCCATAATCGAAGTGGGATCAATACCCAATGCCGAAAGTTTGGAGGTAGATATCTTGACATTGATCACTTCGGTCTGCTCTCCGTATAACATTACTTTCTGTACTCCCTCAATCGGAGTCAACTGAGTACGGATACGCTGTGCCCAGTCACGCAAATCGGTATACGAGAAGCCCTCATCAGCTGTCAAAGCATAATAAATACCATACACATCACCAAAGTCATCATTTACAGTAATGGTAGACGCCCCACTGGGCAACTTGGGTTGTATATTTGCCACTTTACGACGTAATTCGTCCCATTTTACAGGCATATAATCCGGATCAATCGTAGGCTGAAGTTCAATAGAAATCTTAGACAGTCCGAAATAAGATTCCGATTTAATCTGATATACATCTGTCATGGACTGAATTTCACGTTCAATCGGTTCCGTAATCAGTTTCTCCACTTCATGTGGATTCGCTCCCGGATACTGGGTAACCAATACCGCAGTCTTTATCACAAAAGGCGCATCTTCTTTCTTAGGCAGCTTGAAGAAGGAGATTACTCCGCCTATCAACAAAATAGCCAAAAAGAAATAGATAACCTTCCGGTTCTCCAAAGAATATTTTGGAATATTCATGATATGCTCTCTCCTTTTTTATTCTGTTAATATTTTTACTTGCTGGCCATCTACCAGATAAGACGCTCCGGCAGACACAACCTGTTCGCCCGGTTCAATATTTCCGGATACTATCAGGTCGTTACGTCCTACAATAATTCCCTCATCACTGACTTTACGCAGTTCTACTTTCTGTGTAGACGGATTATATATAAATACGATCTTGCTATTCAAGTTATTATCAAACACTACAGCGGACAAAGGCCTGTCTCTTATACACATCTCCGAGCCCACGAGACCGTACTAGATCTC
>ENA-OZGN01000364-OZGN01000364.1-human-gut-metagenome-genome-assembly--contig:-NODE-364-length-15517-cov-5.398267_pt1 | contig 15517 bp, 10 predicted proteins | sample MGYA00245115_ERZ653655 | MGnify/ENA primary metagenome ERZ653655 (study PRJEB26926, sample SAMN06165105) | human gut metagenome | biome: ENVO:00009003; feature: ENVO:2100002; material: ENVO:00002003... | reverse complement strand
ACGAGATCTAGTACGGTCTCGTGGGCTCGGAGATGTGTATAAGAGACAGGGCCCGCGCTGCGCTGGCCGCCCACTGGAAAGACCTGCTCTCTACCTATCAGCTGCGCTCCGGAGAGGAAAAGTTGGACCGCATGGTGAACATCTGGCACCAGTACCAGTGCATGGTCACCTTCAATATGAGCCGGAGCGCCAGCTATTACGAGAGCGGCATGGGCCGTGGCATGGGCTTCCGCGACAGCTGTCAGGATCTGCTGGGCTTTGTGCATATCATCCCCTCCCGTGCAAGGGAGCGCATTCTGGACATTGCGGCCACCCAGTTTGAGGATGGCAGTGCTTACCATCAGTATCAGCCGCTGACCAAAAAGGGAAACCGCGACATCGGCACTGGCTTCAACGACGACCCGCTGTGGCTCATCGCCGGCGCTGCCGCCTATCTGCGGGAGACCGGAGACTGGAGCATCCTGGATGAGCAGGTGCCGTTCGATAATGACGAGTCCAAGGCCCAGCCGCTGATGGAACATCTGCGCCGCAGCTTCAACTTCACCGTTACGCACCTTGGCCCCCACGGCCTGCCGCTCATCGGCCGCGCCGACTGGAACGACTGCCTGAACCTGAACTGCTTCTCCGAGCACCCGGGTGAGAGCTTTCAGATCACCGGCCCCAGCGAGGGTCCGGTAGCCGAGAGCGTGTTCATCGCCGGTATGTTCGTCAAGTATGGCCGGGAGTACGCCGAACTGTGCGACCACCTGCATCTGGATGAGGAAGCGGCCGCTGCTCGCAAGAGCATTGAGGCCGTGGAGCAGGCCGCGCTGACGGCTGGCTGGGACGGAGCATGGTTCCGCCGCGCCTACGATGCCTTTGGCAAGCCGGTGGGCAGCAAAGAGTGTACGGAGGGCCAAATCTTTATCGAACCGCAGGGTATGTGTGTTATGGCCGGCATTGGCCGGGAGAGCGGTCAGGCTGCGCAGGCGTTGAAGAGCGTGGAAGAGCGGCTGGATACGAAATATGGCGTGGTGCTGCATCAGCCGGCCTACACCAGCTATCAGCTCAATCTGGGCGAGATCTCCAGCTATCCTCCGGGATACAAAGAGAACGCCGGCATTTTCTGCCACAATAACCCGTGGATCAGCTGCGCTGAGGCCGTTTTGGGCCACGGCGATCGTGCCTTTGAGGTCTACCGCAAGACCTGCCCGGCCTACATTGAGGATATTTCGGAGATACACCGCACAGAGCCCTATGTCTACAGCCAGATGGTAGCCGGCAGGGATGCGCCCACCTTTGGCGAGGCCAAGAACAGCTGGCTGACCGGCACGGCGGCGTGGACGTTCTTCAATGTGAGCCAGTATATTCTGGGCATCCAGCCCACGCTGGACGGACTGAAGGTGGACCCCTGCATTCCGCACACCCTGTCCGGCTTCACTGTGACCCGCCGCTTCCGTGGGGCGACCTATCACATCACGGTGGACAATGCCGCCGGAGTGCAGCATGGCGTCAAGAGCGTGACCGTGGACGGCAAGCCTCTGCAAGGCAGTGTTCTGCCGCTGGCAGCGGAGGGTGCCGAGGTGAACGTGCAGGTCGTCATGGGCTGAAAGCGATTTCGAACTTCTCCGTTGCATTTCGCACCAAAGTATGTTTCAATAAAAAGCAGCAAATGGAATGGAACGGAGAAGGGAGAGACTGCGGGATGCTGAAAATTGCTGTCGTCGAAGACCAGCAGGAAGTGCGGGACGAGCTGTGCCGGTTCATCCGGCAGTACGCCGCCGAGAACAGCCTGCAGGTCGAGGTGCTGCCCATCGAGGATGGAGCTGTCATCGCGGAGCACTACGAGCCGGGGTATGACATCATCTTTATGGATGTGGAGATGCCGGGACTGGACGGCTTCGGCGCGGCGGAGAAGATACGGGCCGTGGACGCAGACGCCGTGCTGGTGTTCGTGACCAACATGGCGCAGTACGCTATCAAGGGCTACGAGGTGGACGCACTGGACTATGTCCTCAAGCCGGTGAACTACTACCAGTTCTGCACCAAGCTCTCACGGGCTGTTCAGCGGGTGCAGCGCCGCCGGGGCGGGCAGGTCGTTTTACAGCTGGCCGGAGGCGGGATGCAGGTGCTCTCTACTGGCGACATCTACTATCTCGAGACCCATGACCGGCTGCTCTGGTATCACACCACCAAGGGTGAGTTTTCCGTCCGTGCCAGCCTTGCCAGCGCCGAAAAGCAGCTGGCGCAGTACCATTTCTCCCGCTGTAACCAGTGTTATCTGGTCAACCTGAAATATGTAAAGGCTGTGGAGAACGACTTTGTCCACGTCAACACCGACCACCTGGAGATCAGCCGCCGCCAGCGTGCGGCTTTCCTGACGGCGGTGGCGTCCTACATCGGAGGTGTGCTGTGAATCTTCTTGCACGCCATGTCATCCTCCGGGCATTGCTGCGGTGGCGTTCTGCATCCCGCTCAAGCACCGGCCTCACGCCCGCCTGCGGGCGCTGGGGATGCTGCTGCCGCTGCTGGGGCTGACCTATGTGCTCGACCCCTCGGCCCAGAGCACCAGCCTCCACGGACTTCAATTCTCTCTGCTGACGCTCTATGTCGCGTTTTTCGTCCTGCTGGGCATGATGATATACGCCTGCGTTGAGATAGACAAAAAGAGTGCGCTCTACTGTGCCGTATGGAGCCTGCTTGCCTCCCAGACCGCTTACGAGTGCTGGCATCTGGTGGAAGTATTCTTCGAATGGCGGGGAACGCCCCTTGACCTCAGAAGCCTGCCGGTCATGCTGGCACAACTGGCCGCTGGTGCATTCTTTTATTTTGTTATCTGCACCACCCTCTCCCGGAAGATGTCTTATAAAGGAGCGTATAACATCGGCCCGCGCCAGCTGATCAGCGCCTTTTTCATCGGAATCCTCTTCATGTTCCAGGCTGCGCTGCTGAGCAGCGGGCAGGTGGTGGTGCTGGATCGCAGTCTCGTCATGACGATGTTTGTCGGGCAGTTTTACTTCCTGACCCTGCTCTACTTCCAGACCGAGGTGTTCAAGCTCTCGGCCATGCAGAAGGAGATGGACACCCTCAACCTATTATATGAGCGCCAGCGGGAGCAGTACCAGGTGGCGCGGCAGAACGTCCAGATCATCAACAAGCGCTGCCACGAGCTGAAGCTTCAAATCGCCGCGCTCCGCCAGATGTCGAGCGCCCCGGCAGACCCGGAGCTGAAAGCCCACATCGACGAGGCCGAAAAGGCCGCTCAGCTCTACGACGCCAGCCGAAACACCGGCAATGAGGTGCTGGACGTGGTGCTCACGGAAAAGAGCCTGCTCTGCGAGTCCCGCCGCATCCAGCTCAACGCGGTGACGGACGGCAGCTGTCTGAACTTTTTTGAGGCCAGCGACCTCTACGCCCTTTTTGCCAATATGCTGGACCACGCCATTGAAAGTGCAGTGAAGGTGCCGGAACCGGAGCGCCGCTGCATCGACCTGCTGGTCTGTACCCGGCAGAGCTTCGTGGTGGTGAACGTCATCAGCCCCGACCGCCCGGCGGAGTCTGCCGACACCCGTGCCGCCCATTACGCCGTCAAAGTGACCAACCGCATCGTTCAGAAGTATAAAGGTACCCTGACCACAGAGAGCCAGAACGGATTCTTTGCGATGAAAATTATTTTCCCGCAGGGGAAGTAACCTCTCCGTCAGCGCTGACGCGCTGCCGCAACCCGGCCTTGTCTGCGAAGCAGACTGAGAGGTTGTATGAGGGAGAGCCTGCCCCACGCCGCAGGCGTAACGAAGAGGTTTAAGACCGTCTCACAAAATAAATGTGGGACGGTCTCTTTTCTTTTTGCATTTTTCTCGTTGTATCCAACTGTTTGTAAGAGATGCACAAATATATCAGCTTGGATTTGTGAGAGTAAAACCGAATATCCACACCATTCGACCGATTATCGCAACGGTCTTGCGAAAGAAAAAGTCTTTGATAAAATAATAGCGAAAGACAGAAAAACGACCGCACAACAGAGAAAACGCTACAGATACACGGGAGGAAAACGAATGCGAAGCATCGCCAAGCTCATGCAGGACTGGCAGTTCACCGGGCCGGACGGCAAGACCACTCTGGTGGAGCTGCCCCACACTTGGAACGCAAAAGACGGCCAGGACGGCGGCAACGATTACTGGCGCGGCACCTGCACCTACAGCACCACCTTTGCCGCTCCGGCGTTCGACGCAGCTTCGCAGGAAGTCTGGCTGCAGTTCGAGGGCGTCAATTCCAGCGCCAAAGTTCTGCTGAACGGCAGGAACATCTGCACCCACGACGGCGGCTACTCCACCTTCCGTGTCCATGTCTCCGACCTGCTGGCAAAAGACAACCAGCTTACCGTCGAGGTGGACAACAGCATCAACGACCGCATCTACCCCCAGAAGGCCGACTTTACATTCTACGGCGGCATCTACCGCGACATCAGCCTGATGGTGGTCAGCAAGAACCACATCGCGCTGGGCCACTTCGGAGACACCGGCGTCAAGATCACCCCCGTCCTCAAGGACGGCAAGGCTGAGATCCGGGTCGAGACCCTCATCGAAGGTGAGGGCGCTGTCTCCGTCGAGCTGCAGGACGCAGCCGGCAGCATCGTGGCCAGGGCTGAGGGCGCAGACGCTCAGCTCCACCTCGACGCTCCCCACCTCTGGGACGGCGTGAAGGACCCCTATCTCTACACCTGTGTCGTCCGCCTGAGCAGCGACGGCACCGTGGTGGACGAAGTCTCCACCCGCGTGGGTCTGCGCAACTTCTCGGTGGACTCCAGGAACGGCTTCTTCCTCAATGGCCGTCCCTATCCGCTCCACGGCGTCTCCCGCCATCAGGACCGCAAGGGTGTGGGCAACGCCATCACCCGCGAGATGCACGATGAGGATATGGCCCTCATCCGGGAGCTGGGTGCCAACACCGTCCGGCTGGCCCACTACCAGCACGACCAGTACTTCTACGACCTCTGTGACCAGTACGGCATGGTGGTCTGGGCTGAGATCCCCTACATCTCCGAGCACCTGCCCAATGGCCGCGCCAACACCATCAGCCAGATGAAGGAGCTCATCTACCAGAACTACAACCACCCCTGCATCGTCTGCTGGGGCGTCTCCAATGAGATCACCATCTCCACCAAGGACAAGGCCGACATGCTCGACAATCACCGCGAGCTGAACGACCTGTGCCACAAGATGGACTCCACCCGCCTGACCACGCTGGCCTGCTACGCCATGTGCGGCCCATTCAACCCGGTGGCCCACATCACCGACCTCGTCAGCTGGAACCTCTACCTCGGCTGGTATGTGCCGGGCCTGTTCCTGAACGACCTGTGGATGGACTTCTTCCATCTGGTCTACCCGGGCCGTCCTCTGGGCTTCTCCGAGTACGGTGCCGAGGGTATGCCGAACCTCCACAGCTCGAAGCCCCGCCGCGGCGACCACACCGAAGAGTATCAGGCAAAGTATCACGAGTATATGCTCCGCTGCTTCGACCGGCATAAGTGGATGTGGGCGACCCACGTCTGGAATATGTTCGACTTTGCAGCCGACGCCCGCGACCAGGGCGGCGAGCCGGGCATGAACCATAAGGGCCTCGTCACCTTCGACCGGAAGACCCGGAAGGACAGCTTCTACCTCTACAAGGCATGGTGGAGCGACGAGAATTTTGTCCACATCTGCTCCAAGCGGTTCACCGACCGCACGGAGAGCGAGATGGAAGTGAAGGTCTACTCCAACCAGAAGTCCGTCGCCCTCTACGTCAACGGCGAGAAGGTCGGCGAGCAGACCGGCGAGCACGTCTTCAGCTTCCGTGTGCCGCTGACCGGCAAAATCGAAGTCAAGGCTGTGGCCGGTGACTGCACCGACACCGCTTCCTTCCGTCATGTGGACACCCCGAATCCCAGCTACAAGCTGGTCAAGACCAAGTCCAAGAGTGCAAACTGGGTCTGATTTGTGAAACATTCCGCCGACCGGCGGTTGTTATAGAAAAAAGGAGGAGAATCCGTGAAAAACACCAAACCGAAAGTACGGCTGTGGTCTGTTCTCACCGGCCTGACGGCTATCCTGACCGTCGCTGCCATTGTGGGCAACATCATCGCAAACCAGTACGCTACCACCATCAACGTCGCTCTGAATGCATCTACCTATAAGATCATCCACGGCGAGAATACCGGCGATACCGAATACTTCAAGAAGGGCTTTGCTTCCGATGAGGAGCGTGAGGCTTACGAGGCCGAACTGTGCGCGACGGTCGAGGCCGAGGGCGCAGCTCTGCTGAAGAACGAGAACAATGCCCTGCCTTTGGCCAGCGGCGCTAAGGTCAGCCTGTTCGGCCACGGCTCTGTGGACCTGATGTACGGCGGCACCGGCTCCGGCTCTGTCGATACCAGCAAGGCTCCCAACCTCAAGCAGGCTCTGGAAGCTCAGGGCATCACCATCAACCAGACCCTGTGGGATCTGTACAGCTCTGACTCCATGATGAGCAAGTACAGCCGCATGACCCCCGCTTCCATCTCCGATACTCTGGAGGCGAACACCCAGTACGCTGTCAACGAGGCTCCCTGGAGCGCTCTGTCCAGCGCTGAGTCCAGCTTTGCTGAGTACGGCGACGCTGCGATCGTGGTCCTCTCCCGCTCCGGCGGTGAGGGCGCAGACCTTCCCAGCGGCGAGAATGGCACCAGCGACAGCTGGATCTCCGGTCAGGAGGGCGACGGCAACTACCTCGCTCTGTCTGCTGAAGAAATCGAGCTGCTGCAGAACCTGAAGGCTCTGAAGGACAACGGCACCTTCAAGAACATCGTCGTCCTCATCAACAGCTCCAACGCCATCGAGCTGGACTTCCTCAACCCCGAGATCTGCGGTGAGGACTACGGCATCGACGCTGCTATGTGGATCGGCGACGTGGGCCAGACCGGCATCAACGGTGTGGGCCAGCTGCTGTCCGGCGCTGTCACCCCCTCCGGCTCTCTGGTCGATACCTATCTGTACGACAACATGGCAAACCCCGCTATGTACAACTTCTACACTCAGGCTTACCCCAACGCAGCAGAGTACAACCTGCTGACCGAGGGTGCTGACGTGCAGGGTATGTACAGTGTCTATCAGGAAGGCATCTACCTGGGCTACCGTTACTTCGAGACCCGTTACGAGGATGTCGTCATGGGTACCGCCAAGGCTGGCGATTACAACTGGGCAACCACCGTTGCTTACCCCTTCGGTTACGGCGACAGCTACACCACCTTCGCATACTCCAACTTCAACGTGACCGAGTCTGACGATGCCTTCACCGTCACCCTGAAGGTCACCAACACCGGCAAGACCTTCTCTGGCAAGGAGACCGTCCAGATCTACTTCCAGTCTCCCTACACCGCTTACGACAAGGCAAACGGCATCGAGAAGGCTGCTGCTGAGCTGTGCGGCTTCGCAAAGACCGACGTGCTGGCTCCCGGCGCTTCTGAGGACGTGACCATCACTGTCCCGAAGAGCGAGCTGCGCACCTACGACGCGAACAACGCCAAGACCTACATCGTGGACGCCGGCGACTACTACTTCACTGCTGCCACCGATTCCCACAACGCAGTCAACAACATTCTGGCTGCCAAGGGCTATACTGTCGAGAACACCAATGGCCGCATGACCGAGAACGGCAACACCGACCTCGTCTGGAAGTGGACCAACGACACCCTCGACACCACCACCTTCTCCACCGGCGCAAATGGCACCGCCATCACCAACCTGTTTGACGAGTCCGACCCCAACAAGAGCAGCAATGCTCCCGGCAGTGTGACCTGGATGAGCCGCTCCGACTGGACCGGCACCATCCCCACCGCTCCCGCACAGCTGACCGCCAACGAGACTCTGGCTGCAAGCCTCGCCTTCACCAAGTACGACGGCTCTGAGGCCAACAGCGTCGAGATGCCCACTCTGGGTGCCAAGAACGGCCTGACCCTCGCTTCCATGATCGGCAAGGACTTCGATGATCCCGAGTGGGATACCCTGCTGGACCAGCTGACCTACAGCGAGATGGTCAACACCATCACCCTCGGCTTCCACAACACCGCAGCCGCTGCCTCCATCGGCAAGACTGCTACCAAGGACGAGAACGGCCCTCAGGGTCTGACCGCTGCCCTGACCGGTGGTGCATCCGCAATGTGCTACACCTCCGAGGACGTCATGGCTGCTACCTTCAATGTTGACCTCATCAACGAGGTCGGCAGGTGCATCGGCGAAGACTGCCTGGCCATGGGTTACTCCGGCCTGTACGGCCCCGGCATCAATATGCACCGCACCGCTTACTGCGGCCGTAACTTCGAGTACTACTCTGAGGACCCGTTCGTGGCTGGCACCATCTGCGCTGCTGAGGTGCAGGGCATCCAGTCCAAGGGCGTCTACGTCTACCTGAAGCACGTCGCCCTGAACGACTCCGAGACCAGCCGCCGCGGTGTCAACACCTGGCTGAACGAGCAGACCGCTCGTGAGATCTATCTGGAAGTCGCTGACAAGGCCATCACCGATGGCGGTGCCTGGAGCGTCATGACCGGCTTCAACCGCTGGGGTGCTACCTGGTGCGGCGCTAACGCCAACCTGCTGACCGGCTTCCTGCGCGGCGAGCTGGGTATGCGCGGCATGTGCATCACCGACTTCTCCGGTTCCAGCCAGTACATGGACCTGGTGGACGGCCTCATCGCCGGCTCCGACATCTGGGACAGCCCGATGCCCAAGATCCACACCACCAAGGCTGCAAACTATGAGAACGATGCTTACATCGTCACTCAGATGCGCAATGCGATGCACCACATCCTCTACACCGTGGTCAACTCCAACGCCATGAACGGCTGGGCTTCCACCGATACCCTGAAGACCATCACCCCGTGGTGGCAGACCGCCATCTATGCGCTCATCGCAGTGCTGGCTGTCCTGACCATCCTGTGCGCATGGCAGCTGAGCAAGGCCCTCAAGGCCAAGAAGAGCATGGTCGATACCGCTCCCGCAGCTGACCAGAAGTAATTCCGGCGCAGATTTCCGCAACTGTTAAGAACAAATGGCAGCCTGTCCCCCAGAACGGCGGGCAGGCTGCCGTTTTTTATAAGAAAAAAGGAGACACCGCAAATGGGTGAACAAACCGCAAAGGCGCCGGGCCTGAACCGCGCCAAGACCTACCAGCTGGTGCTGTTCCCGCTGAACAACGGCGCAACGAACGTGTACTATGTGCTGGTGCTTTCCTACATCGCCACCTTCGGCAGCAAGGTGCTGGCCCTGTCCATGATCTTCGCTTCGGTCATGGTCACCGGCATGCGCCTGTTCGACGCTATCACCGACCCCATCATCGGCGCCCTGATGGACCGCACCAACGGCAAGTTCGGCAAGTTCCGGCCCTTCATGGTCATCGGCAACCTCATCATGGCAGCCAGCATCCTCGTGCTGTACTGCCTGACCCCGCTCATCCCCGCCAGCTCGATGTTCCTGCGCTATGCGGCTTTCGTGGCTCTGTACGCAGTCTGGGTCATCGGCTACACCTTCCAGACCAGCTGCACCCGTTCCGGCCAGACCGTTCTGACCAACGACCCCAAGCAGCGCCCCCTGTTCACCATTTTCAACACCGTCGGCTCTCTGCTGGGCATGGGTGCGATGCAGTTCTTCGCCCCCATCCTCGCCAAAAACTATGAGGGCGGCTACGCCTCTGCCGGTTTCTTCCGCACCCTGGCTCCTGTGGGCATCGTCATCTCCATCCTCCTCACCATTCTGGCCATCATCGGCATCTGGGAGAAGGACCAGCCCAAGTACTTCGGCATCGGCGGCGAGGTCAGCGAGAAGGTCAAGCTGCACGAGTACGTCCAGATCATCAAGAACAATAACCCCATGCAGCGTCTGATGGTGGCTGGTGCCGGCTGCAAGCTGGCTCTCTCCATCGCCACCAACACCACCGTCCTGTGTATGCTGTACGGCTGCATGATGGGCAACTATGACGGCCTGTACCTGCCCATGATGGTGCTGGGCTACGTCTTCAGCGTGCCCTTCTTCCTGCTCACCGTCCGCACCAGCCAGAAGGAGGGCCAGAAGGCCAGCCTGATGAAGTACGTCAGCGTGGCATTTATCTGCTACATCGGCGTGCTGGTGCTGCTGATGCTCTGGGGCCGCAGCGACGCCTTCACCCTGTCCATCATGGGTGACAACGGCCTGTCCATCAACCTCTACACCATCCTCTTCATCGCATTCTTCGGCATCGGCTACGGCGCATACTACGCCACCGCCGATATGCCCATCCCCATGGTCGCCGACTGCTCCGACTACGAGACTTACCGCAGCGGCAACTACATCCCCGGCATCATGGGTACTCTGTTCAGCCTGGTGGACAAGCTGGTGTCCAGCCTGTCCGCTACCGTCGTCGGCATCGCTGTGAGCTTCATCGGCCTCGAGAGCCTGCCCACCCAGTACGACCCCTACACCCCCGGTATGAACTGGGTGGTCATCGTGCTGTTCTGCATCATCCCGATGGTGGCCTGGGCCGCTACCCTTATCGCCATGAAGGGCTACACCCTGACCGGCGAGAAGATGAAGGAAATCCAGGCGGTCAACGCCTGCCGCCGCGACGCTGTGGCCAACGGCATGAAGCTGGAAGAGGCCATGACCAAGTGGCAGAGCATGGACCAGCTGCCCGCCGAGTACCGCAGCTGAGCCTGTAAAAAGGAAGAACATGGAACAGAATGTACTGAACACTGACCTGACCGGCAAGGTGGCCGTCGTCACAGGCGCAAGCGGCACCCTGTGCTCCATCTTCGCCAAGGCTCTGGCCCGGGCAGGCGCAAAAGTCGCCCTGCTGGGCCGCAATATGGAGAAGCTCAAGGCTCTGGCCGACGAGATCGAGGACGAGGGCGGCATCGCCAGGGGCTACACCTGCAACGTCATGAACAAGGCCAACTGCCTGCAGGTGGCTGAGGACGTGATGGCAGAGCTTGGCCCCTGCGATATTCTGGTGAACGGTGCCGGCGGCAACAACGCCCGCGCCAACACCGACAAAGAGTATTTCGAGATGGCCGACCTCGAGGACGATACCGTGACCTTCTTCGACCTCGACGAGAGTGGCGTAGAGATGGTGTTCGACCTGAACTTCATCGGCACCCTGCTGCCCACCCAGGCCTTCGCCCGCCAGATGGTGGGCCGTCCGGGCTGCAACATCCTCAACATCTCCAGCATGAACGCTTACCTGCCCCTGACCAAGATACCGGCCTACTCCGGCTCCAAGGCTGCTGTGACCAACTTCACCCAGTGGCTGGCCGTCCATTTCAGCAAAGTCGGCATCCGGGTGAACGCCATCGCTCCGGGCTTCTTCGCCAGCGAGCAGAACGCCAGCCTCCTCTACAATGAGGACGGCACCCCGACGGCCCGTACCAACAAGATCCTCGCTGCGACCCCCATGGGCCGCTTCGGCGACAGCGAAAAGGACCTTGTGGGCGCACTGCTGTTCCTGCTGAACAATGACGCTGCCGGTTTCATCACCGGCATCTGCCTGCCCATCGATGGCGGCTTCTCCGCCTATTCGGGCGTGTAAAAACACAAGAAAAAGCTCCGGTTTTCGTACAAAAGCCGGAGCTTTTTTGAGCTTTTCAGGACTCTTTTTCTACATTCTGCTGTTTCTGCTCGATTTTTTCCATATAGCGCCAGAGGGTCGTGCGGCTGATGCCCAGCTGACGGGCAGCGGCGGCGCGGTTGCCGCCGTGGGCGGCGACGGTCTGCTGGACGACATCGCGGATGACCTCTTCGAGGGTCTGCTCACTGGGCTTGCGGGCAGAAGCCGGCTGCGGCACGGCCCGCAGAGTCCGCTCTTTGGAAAGCATATCGGCCACCGTCCCGGCCCGGATGTAGGGGCCGTCCGACAGGGCGGCGAGGGCGCGCAGGACGTTCTTGAACTGGGTGTAATTGTTGGGCCAGGGGTACTGGCGGAGCATCTCGATGGCCCGGGGCTCGAAGCCCGAGAGCTGCTTGCCCAGCTCGAGGTTCAGGCTGTTGAGGTAGAGGCTGGACAGAGACGGGATCTCGTCGGAGCGGCTGCGCAGGGAGGGCAGGGGAAGGGCCAGTGAGCCCAGCCGCTCACTGAAATGCCGCAGCACCTCCGGCACCGGCTCCCCCTCGACGATGGAGCAGGAGAAGATGAGCCGCACCCGGCGGGCAAGACCGGTCTCTTCAATGGCGGCAAGAAGCTCTGAACTCCACTGGGGCGAGATGGACTCAAAATTCTGGAAGTAGATGGTGTTTCCGGTGGCGCTGAGAGGGGAGTTGTAGTGGTTGAGCAGGAAATCCCAGGTCTTCTCATTCAGCAGCGCACAGTTCACCACGATGAAGGGGTGGTTTGCAAGGGAGCTGTGCAGATAGAGGTAGCGTGCGATCTGCTCTTTGCCGGTGCCGGGCTCGCCGTAGATGAATACCGGCTGGCGCAGCAGGGCGAGGGAGCGTATCTCGGCCGCCTGAGTGCCCATCGCGCCGCTGAGGCTGTAGAAGCTGTTGGCGAAGAGGTATTCGCACTCGCCCTTGTTCAGGGTGCGCAGGCCGGGACGGCTGGAATGGAGCGGGATGCGGGCCGGAACACAGTAGAACAGATACCGCTGGATGTTGTTCATCAGCAGCTGCTGGGCGGTGATGCTGTAGAGCTGGTCCCGCTCGGTGTAGTAAAAGCGGAGGTTGCCGCTGGCCGGTATCTCCCGGATGTGGGACTGAAGGACGCTGCTCAGCTCCGCCGGGACTTCGGAGATGCTGCTGTAGAAGAGGTCACCGTTGGATTCCATGACGATGACGCAGCCATTCTGGCCCTGAGTGATGCTGCGGAGGAACAGGTTCTCCTGCCGCAGATGGCCGAACCAGGAGCTGATGTTCACGGCCTGGTCGATGGCGGCGTGGAGGCTTTCGACGCCGGAGGTGATGAGGAAAGCGTCGAAGCCCATCTCCCGGGCGATGGTGTGGGTGACCATGTCACAGACCACCATCCGGTAGCCGCCCTGCTGCAGGCGCTCCAGAGTGTGGCGCACCTCAGCAGCGTTGTTCACGGTGAGGATGTCGAGGTTGAAGTCCAGCAGACTGCACAGGGTGTGGGCCGGCTCGGTGATGGAGGGGAAGCCCACGATGGCGTAGAGGCTGGAATAATTCTCGGCCAGCTTCATGGTGCGCAGCACGTCGTACACCGAGATGTGGATGTCCACCACCGGCAGGTCGGTCACCTGCCGGATGAGGGCGGCGGTGCCGCCGCGGGAGATGATGCAGTCGTAGGAGTTGGGGGCATCTGCTGCACGATGGCCTGCCCGTCTTCCAGGTCGCCGGTGTAAATGTCCATTTCGACATTGGGATAAGCCTGTGCCGCCTGCTCCATCGCAGTGCGCATTCCGTCGTAGGGGGCGATGCCCAGAATACGGGTGTGAGTCTCTATCACAACGGACACCTCCGTTCATATTTGCTACTATTCTAGCAAACAAATGCCCGAAAATCAAACAAAGACTGTTCTGATTTGAAACGGTTTAAGACTTTATAACCAAAAAACTTAATCGATGTTTCAAATTAAAACGGAAAAGACCGCTCGTTTCCATGCACGCCGTGTCAAAATAAGGCATAATGGTATCAAGAAAATAAATCATGAGAGGAGGAGCAACCTATGCTGCTTCTGCTGATCCTTGCAGATGACTTTACAGGCGCGCTGGATACGGGCGTCCAGTTTGCCGCCTGCGGCATCCCCACCCGCGTCGTGGTCGGAGAGCAGGTGGATTTTGCAGCCAATGACGCCGCTGTGCTGGTAGTGGACACCGAGACGCGCCATCTGCCCGCTGCAGAGGCCTACGCCGTCATCGCAAAACTGACCCGGGAGGCAATGAGTGCGGGCGTTTTCAGCATCTATAAAAAGACAGACTCCGCTCTGCGCGGAAACATCGGCGCAGAGCTTTCGGCCCTGCTCAAAACCAGCGGGGAGCGTCAGCTGCCGTTCCTGCCGGCCTTCCCCCAGATCGACCGTGTGACCCGGGACGGAGTACATTATATCAGCGGCGTGCCTGTGACTGAGAGCCCCTTCGGCATCGATCCCTTCGAGCCGGTGCGCCACGCCAGGGTGACGGAGCTCATCGGGGAGCAGACCGATGTGCCTGCCCACAGCTTCCCGACCCTGAAAGAGGGTGAGGCTGTGCCGGAGCAGGAGGGCATCCTGGTCTTTGACGCCGGGAGCCTCGACGACCTTGCGTCCACGGGCCGCGCCCTGTTCCAGAATGGCAAGCCCCGCCTGATGGCAGGCTGTGCCGGCTTTGCAGCGCTGCTGCCCGACCTGATGAAGATGACCGAGCGCAGGACGGTCACCATACCGAAGCTGGACCCCCGTCTGCTGGTGGTCTGCGGAAGCGTCAACTCCATCACCCTGCGCCAGCTGGATGTGGCCGAACAGAACGGCTTCTCCCGCCTGCGCCTGACCCCGCGCCAGAAGCTCGACCCCGGCTATTGGGAGAGCGAGAACGGCAAAGAGGCCCTGCAGGGCATCAACGAGATGCTGGCCGCGAATCCCCGCTGCATCATCGAGACCAATGACGAGGGCGGCAACCAGCCTACGGCGGATTACGCCGCCGCCCGGGGCCTCGACCTCGAGGGCATGCGGGTCGGCATCGCCAGCAGTATTGGCCATATGCTGGGCAAACTGTTCACCAGCCCCGCGCTTGGGACCCTGCTGCTCACCGGCGGCGACACGCTGTTACAGTGCATGAACTGCGTGGGCATCAAGGAGCTTGAGCCGGTGTGCGAGGTGGAAAAGGGCGTTGTGCTGGCCCGCTTCACCTACCGCGGCTGCACCCGCTACGTTATCACCAAGTCGGGCGGCTTCGGCCACGAAAAACTGCTGCTCGACCTTGCAGACCGCATTGCAGCCGAGCAAACTTGAGATAGACGATGGATTCGGAGAAAACCATGGCCTATCAGAAACTTCCCGGCCTGCCCTGAGACGGTACGATCTACGAAAACGAAGAGATGGATACTCTGGAAGCTCTGCTGCCCACCGGTGTCCAGACCCGCTGATTTTTTTGAAGGAGGAAATTTGTTATGCTGACCCAGTACAATCTGAAGATGCCGCACGCAGTTTACGGCGGCGAGAACGCAATGGACAACATCACCGCCATCATCAAGGCCCGTGGTGCAAAGAAGGTGGCAATGTTCACCGACAAGGGCATTGAGGGCGCTGGCCTGTTCGCCCTGCCTGAGGAGGCTGTGAAGGCTTCCGGCGCAGAGTATTATGTTCTGGACGAGCTGCCTCCCGAACCCAGCTACATGGCAGTCCAGAAGCTGGTGGATGAGTTCAAGACTTCCGGCGCCGACCTCATCGTGGCCTGCGGCGGCGGCTCCGTCATGGACGCAGCCAAGCTGGCAAGCGTGCTGGTGACCGATGACTACGGAGTCAAGGAGCTGCTGGACAACCCCGGTATGGCTCAGAAGTGCGTCCCCATCGCTGTCTCTTATACACATCTGACGCTGCCGCCGACGGAGAGAGTGTAGATCTCGGT
>ENA-OZGN01000355-OZGN01000355.1-human-gut-metagenome-genome-assembly--contig:-NODE-355-length-15705-cov-4.826134_pt1 | contig 15705 bp, 15 predicted proteins | sample MGYA00245115_ERZ653655 | MGnify/ENA primary metagenome ERZ653655 (study PRJEB26926, sample SAMN06165105) | human gut metagenome | biome: ENVO:00009003; feature: ENVO:2100002; material: ENVO:00002003... | reverse complement strand
AGGCGTCTCCGCGGCCTTCCGGCTCCATGTACATGGGGGGCTTCAAGGCTCCCGGGCTGGCCCGCATCAGGCTTGCCTTCATCGGCGTGGGCGGCCGCGGCTTTTCCCATCTGGCTCAAATGTGCGTGATGGACGGGGTGGAAATCGTGGGCGTATGTGATTTGAAGGAAGACCTGGCCAAGCGCGGCGTGGACCGCGTGCTTTCCAAGATGGGGAAAAGCCCGCTGAGTTATTCCGGCGGGGACACGGAATACCTGACCATGCTGAAGGAGCTGAAACCGGACGCTGTCATCATCAGCACGGACTGGAGTACCCATGCCGGAATCGCCTGCGACAGCATGAAGCACGGCGCGCACGCCTTTGTGGAAGTTCCGCTGGCCGTCTCCCTGGAAGAACTCTGGAATCTGGTGGACACCAGCGAGGCCACCCGGAAGCACTGCATGATGATGGAAAACGTCAACTACGGCCGGGACGAGCTTATGTTCCTGAACATGGTCCGGCAGGGGGTCATCGGCGATCTGCTCCACGGGGAGGCCGCATATATCCACTGCCTGGTGACGCAGTTGGGGGACACGCGCGGGGAAGGGGCCTGGCGGCCTGAATACCATACCCGGATCAACGGCAACCTGTACCCCACCCATGGACTGGGCCCCGTGGCGCAGTACATGAACCTGGCGCGCGGAGAAGACCATTTCAGCCGGGTGGCTGCGTTCGCCTCCCCTGCGCTCGGGCGCAATGCCTACGCCAAAAAACACCTTCCCGCGGACCACCGCTGGAACAATACCCCCTTCATCTGCGGGGACATGAACACGGCCATCGTCAAGACGCAACTGGGGCGCACTATTGTCGTCCAACTGGATGAAACGTCCCCCCGGCCCTATTCCCGCGCCAACCTGATCCAGGGAACCGAAGGCACCCTGGCCGGCTTCCCGACCCGCGTGGCGGGTGAAAAGCTGGGCAACGGCAACTATCACGAATGGATTGAAGGCCGGGAGAAGCTGGCCGCCATTTACGAGAAATACGACCATCCGCTCTGGAAACGCATCGGGAATCTGGCTACGAAAATGGGCGGCCACGGCGGCATGGACTTCGTGATGCTTTCCCGCATCGTGGAATGCCTCCGGAACGGAGAGCCGATGGACCAGAATATTTACGAAGGAGCCGCCTGGTCTTCCCTGCTGCCGTTGACGGCTCATTCCATCGCGCAGGGCGGCATGCCCGTGGAGTTCCCGGACTTTACCCGCGGAGACTGGAAAACCACCGCGCCGCTGGCCGTGGTTTCCTGAGAAGGAAGATAGCAGAAGACGCTGGAAAAGCAGATGTACAGGGTTTGACTCGCAGGCATCATGGAAATGATGCCTGCGAGTCGCATTCCTGAAAAAACAAAACTACGGCTTATCAGAAAATACAGGCTCTATATTTAACAAGCCAGCGCGCGGAGTCATTCCAGTAAAAAATCCCTCACGATGGAAATAGAAAGGGATTAAAATGAAAACCGGGGCCAGACGGCATTTATCTTATTTTCCGGTTTTTTCCGTCGTCCCCCGTTCCAGTTTTTCCATGAGTTCCTTTTCACTCATGGGGTGGTGATTATTCTTCAATTCCTTTATTTTCTCGCGCGTCTGCCTGTCTTTTGATTTGCCTAATTTCTTATACGCATCAGTCATGTCGAAATAGACCAGCTTAAGATTGTTTACCTTGTTTTCGTCCTCATCATTCGTCAAGCTGACGGTAAGGATGTAGCGGCCTCCAATCATGGTGAATCCTTCACCCAGAACACGGTAACCGTCGTAATGTTTTCTGAGGTATTCATCTCGCGCCGATTCCAGCATGCTGTAATCCTTGACCCCTTTAAGATCAAGCACGGCGGGATTTTTATAGGAACCGGCAGGAAACTGGACGGCCCCGGCGGCCTGTTTTTGTGCTTCGTCCGCTCCAAATGATGGATTGATGGCCAGCATGGCGCTGCATCCTATGGTCAAAATGGTTATTTTTAATAATATTTTCATCTTCATTTCCCTATGTTATTGTTAATGTGTATGGTTATTGTGTTACCGCCATTATTTGCTGCATCCGTTGTCTCTGCATAATTCCATTCTTCTGGAAAGGGCTTTTTGGTGTAAAAGAAGAATCGCCTTTTCTTTTGCTCTCTCATTCCAGGGCAGGTCTTCCGAGACATCCACGACAACAGTGGCACCCTGATCCAGATTCACGATCTCTGAAACAGTGGAGCCGTCCTTGTGAGTGTAAGTTGCCATGGCAGTCGCATGAACCTTGAATTTCATTGATTTTCCCTTAACCGGTTCAACCAGCTCTGCTGTCGGCTCTGAAATATTTATGAGCTCATAGCCGCATTTTGCTTGTTTGGCATGTGCCGCTCCAACGAGGATGCCCAAAACAAGCGAAAAACAGCACAATATTTTTGGAATCATCATCATATTATCACCTATGAAATTGAAATGATAAATTGTCAATGAAAATTGATAATCCCGGTAGATGTTTTGCCGTTATTCCATCGTAAAGGAATTGGGTGGTAAAAATATTTTTCTAATTCATAATAAATAAATTATAAGCTTTACTGCTAGATAAGGCATTCCTGGAAGCTCGCGAATCAGTTTCCCCGGTGCAACTTTGCATGGCTAATATGGGTGAGACACAATGGACGCGGAATGCACGGTGAAAGATTTCGTCATGGGATTGTTCCAAGGCTGCCGCAAACAGGTGGAATGCCGTGATGGTGTACGCCCCTGTTTTTATGATTTCCGGCAAATTCTCCGGCATGGGCGGCCGGATGCCAAAAACAGGGCTCATCAAGAAAACCGGATTTTCTGACTTTCCCTCGTCAGAGAGGAAAAAATGCGTGTTAATGCATTTTTCTGTTCCCTTTCTTATCTCCCCGTTGAATTGATTTTCATCAACCGCTCCTTCAGGAGATGAAATTGGTTCAGCTCTTGCAAAGAACGTCCTTAAGTTCTTCTGCGCTCATGTTCATGAGCCACTGTTCCGGGCCGCCGGAGAACAGGTCGTCCGCCATGCGGCGCTTTTCCGTCAGCATGGCGTCAATGCGGTCCTCAATGGTGCCGCGGCAGATCAGGCGGTGCACCAGCACGTTCCGGTGCTGGCCGATGCGGTAGGCCCGGTCCGTCGCCTGGTTTTCCACGGCGGGGTTCCACCAGCGGTCCACATGGATGACGTGGGAGGCCTGGGTCAGAGTCAGTCCGGTCCCGGCGGCCTTCAGGGACAGGATGCAGAAGGGAGGCCCGGATTCCTTCTGGAAGGCGGTGACGATGCCCTGGCGTTCCGGAATGGGCGTGCCTCCGTGCAGGGTAAGCCCGGAACGGCCGAAGACCCCGGAAAGCAAGTCGTGCAGATGGGGAATGATGGAACGGAACTGCGTGAAGAGGATGGCTTTTTCCTGCCGGGCGGCGATGGAGGCGCACAATTCCTGAAGACGCAGGAACTTTCCGGAGCGTTCCGGGGCGTAGTCGTCCGTGCCCTGGAACTGCGCCGGATGGTTGCAGATTTGCTTGAGGCGCGCCAGGACGGGCAGGATCAGCATGAGGCGGGCGGCCGGGTCCGGTTCGTCCAGCATGGCGTGCAGCGTATCTATCTGCGTCTGGTACAGGGCGGCCTGTTCCGGCGTGAGGGGGCAGTAGGCGGGTATTTCCGTCTTGTCCGGCAGGTCGGGGACCAGGGCCGGATCCGTCTTCATCCTGCGCAGGATGAAAGGGCGCACCAGGCGGCGCAGCGGGGCATAGCCTCGTTCCAGGGAGCGGGTGAAGGCTTCAAAGCTTTTTCTGCCGCCAAGCAGGCCCGGATTCAGGAATTCCATCAGGCTCCATAATTCATTCAGGTTGTTTTCCACCGGCGTGCCGGACAGGGCGGCGCGCCTCTCCCCGTGCAGGGAGCGGATGGCGCGGGAACGTGCGGAACCTGCGTTTTTAATGGCCTGGGCTTCATCCAGAATGATGGCCGGGAAATGCAGCCCGGCCAGCGCAGGCGTGCGCGCGGCCATGCCGTAGGTAGTAATGACGGCGTGGCAGCCTTCCCGGCGCGGGATTTCCTCCGGCTGCCATGAATCCGGGGCGGAGGGGTGCATGATGCGCAGGGCGAGCTCCGGCGCGAAGCGTTCCGCTTCCTCCTTCCAGTTGGACAGGAGGGACGCCGGGGCCACGATCAGGGCCGGGAGGCCTTCCAGCCGGCCTTCCCTCCGCAGCGCATCCAGCCATGCGATGGCCTGAAGGGTTTTCCCCAGCCCCATGTCGTCCGCCAGGCAGGCGCCGAAGCCCCGTTCCGTAACCCGGTACAGGAAGGAAAAGCCCTCTTTCTGGTAAGGGCGCATCAGTGCGTTCAACCGGGGCGCAAGCTCCGGCACGGAGACGGGAACCTCACCCGCCAGGATATCCAGAGCCTGCCGGAGATCCCGGCCCGGTTCCATCACGCAGTCTTCATCCGGTTCCGGGAGCTGCGCAAGCTGGTCGGAAGGGCCGTTGACCAGCAGCCTCAGCCCCTGAACCAGGGGAATGCCCAGGGAACTCATCATGCGCGCCGCCTTGGTCCACCGGTCCATCAGGTCCCGGACTTTTTGAGCGTCCACGCGCACCCATTCCCCCTTGAAGCGTATCAGGCCGTCTCCGTTGCTGAGCAGTTCCTCCAGTTCCTCCGGGGCCAGGTCCCTGCCTCCCAGCGTGGCGGCTACGGAAAACCGCAGCAGGCTGTGGACGGAAAGCCCGGAGGAATGAGCCGTTTTTTCACTGCCGGGAGCGTCCGCCGTGACTTTTACCTGTAATTTGGGAGGGGATTTTCTCCACAGGTTCACCATGCGCACGATGATGCCTGCATGTTCATAGGCTGGCGTGTCCTGTAAAAAGTCCCGGGCTTCCGCAGCGCTCCAGGCCAGCGGGGCGTAAATCTTTCCATTGTCCAGCAGTCGCTGCAGCAGGGAGCTTTCCCGTGCCGCTTCCTTCAAGGGCTGGAGCACGGCCAGCAGGGCAGTGTAGTTCCCTTCATGAAGTTTCAGGGCGGTGGAAAGGGGAAGGTGGCGCACCTGGTTGTCCGCCGCGCTTTGATGCGCAAAGGTAGCCATGAAGGCAAAGGGCCGGGAGCCCGTGGCGTCATCCCGGTTTTCCGCAAGGTGGAAGAATACCTTCCCAATCTGGTTCCAGGGGGCGCCCAGCCCGTTCAGCCACGCGGCGGGAGTGATGCCGCGGGTGCCGACTTCCTTTTTCACCAGCCTCCGGAAATCCTCAAGCCATCCGGCGATGACGCCCGGAGTGACGTATTCCGCCCCCGGCACGGGAGGGAACTGTTCCGCCAGGGCCGCTCTTTCCGCCGTGGAGGCCAGCAGGTGGTCCAGGACGGTGTCCACCTCATCCGGCCTTTCCGCGGCGGCGTGCGCCATGCGGGTGAGCGCCTGGCGCGCCATGTTCTTGATAAAAAAGGCGCCCGGGTCAGGCGCGGTTTCCCAGTTGGAGACCGCGAGGGCATATAATCCGTTTCCGGCCCCCTCTTCAAACAGGCGGTCGAAGGGGGGAGTGTCCGTCACCGGCGCTCCGGATGGAAGGATGCGGAAACCGCTGAAGTTCCGTTCCTCTTCCGGCGCTGCGTGATGGGATTCCGGCTGCATGGCTGGAAGGAATGTAGCATGGCCGCCCAGCTTGTTCAATCCATCCCGCCGCCCTGCGGCATGCGGTTCCCGTGCCGCTTACAGGGCGAACGTCGTATCTTTGATGATGGGCAGTTTGGGCGGCGGCGGATTGAAAAGCTCCTTGATTTGTTTCAGATATTCGATCAGGGCTGAACGGACGCTTATTCCCGTCGGTTTGCCGTTTCCCTTTTGAGGGAATTTGAAATTGTTGCACAGGTAGTCGCCCATCGCGACAGTGTAAATGACGCCGTTTTTCAAGGTGCTGGTGATGCTTGGCGTAACGCCGTCCATAATCTGGTAGGAGAAACCGGAGCAGTAAACTTCCAGAATGCCTCCTTCGTCATCGGACGGGGACATGAATTTGGACAGAATCAGTTGTTCAATGTCCGCCTTGCTCATGGAGCAGGTGACGACCTTTTCCCGGAAGGGCTCCATTTCATAAATATCCTTGATCTTAATGGGGCCCTTGCAGAGATGGCTTCTGGCCCGTACGCCGCCGCGGTTGTAAATGGCAATGTCCGAATGGGAGGCCTGCTGGATGGCTTTGCAGAAAAAGGTGCCTACGGTGACGTGCGTGATATCCTCCCCGGCGACGCCCACCTGCTGGTTGAAGAACGGGTTTCCGGTGAACTGCTGGACAATCTTCTCTACTTCCGGGTCGCTGGGAATCCTTTCGTCCAGGGAAACGGCCTTCGTGGACTTGGAAAGGATGGAGGCGGGTTTTTCCGTGGAGAAGGTGATTTCCGTAACGCCTGCATGGCTCAGTCTGTGGCCTGTGTGGCTGAGCAGCGTTCCGGTTCTGAGATGGCCGTGCGGAAGCATCACATGAGTATGGCCACCCAGAATGACGTCGATATTCGGAGAATACTTCATCATTTTCAGATCGTGGTCGTATTCCAGGTGGCTGAGGATGACATTGATGGTGTTATGGTGCAGGCGGAACCTGTCCGTGATGCCCTTGTAATCCTCTTCATCCGGCAGTTTCCATGAAATGCCGCTCATCCTGCGGACGTCCGTGGTCTGCAGGTCCACCAGGCCGATGAACCCTATGGAAATCGGCGTGCCCTTGATGGGGATGCTGGCATACGGGGAAAAACAATTTTCCAGCGTGGGGGAGGGATTGACGTTGGTAACGACAAACTTGGTGCCGGGCATCCCCTTAATGTGGTCCCGCAGGGCTTCCTGCCCGTAATCCAGGTCATGGTTCCCGATGGTCACGATGTCGTACTTAAGCTTGTTCATCAGGACAGTCAGGGGTTCGCCCCGTTTTTCCCAGTCGTCCACATAGGGGTTGCCCATGAAATAATCTCCGGAATCCACCAGCAGCACGTGCGGGTACTTGGCGCGGTACTGTTTTACCAGCGTGGCCAGTTTGGGGAATTTTTCCAGATTGCCGTGCATATCGCTGGTGGAAATGATGATCAGCGTTTTGTGGGGATCCGATTTGAGCTTCTGAGCCAGGGTGAACGGGCACAGGCATGCCAGGCCGGCAAGGAGAATGCGGGGCGGAATCATGGATGGAGAAAGTAGAGATACGGGAAATGATAAAAGGGATTAACGGGCGAAAACCTCGTACGGGCCGTCACCCACTGAAATGACTTCCAGACGGACCTTGGATACGCCGCGGCTGTGCAGGCCGATGCGGCTTGCGGCGGACGCGGTCAGGTCTATCAGGCGGTTGCTGTGAAAGGGGCCTCGGTTGTTGATCCTGACGACGGCTGATTTGCCCGTTGCCAGGCAGGTGACTTTCACCTTGCACGGCATCGGCAGGGTTTTGTGGGCCGCCGTCATGGACCGCTGGGGATTGATGTACTCTCCGGAGGATGTCTTCATGCTGCGTCCTTTCCCGCCATACCAGGAGGCATAGCCGGTTTCACTGTATTGCAGGGCGTCTGCGACGCTCATGGGAGTATATCTTTTCCCCCTCACCCGGTAGGGCGCATTTTTTACATGCGCCTCTGTCGCCTGTACGGCCGGGGCCGTTTTCTGGCCGCACTTCTCCGTAGTGGAGCAGCCCGGCATCAGAAAAAGCAGCAGGACGGGGAGGGACCAATTCACGCTTTTTATCTTTAACACATGTTTATAATCTTGTATAACAAAAAAGAAACAGGAATTGAAATTTAATGGATAGGGATGCCCGGAAGGAATCTTTCCCCCTGCCGTGGTTTACCAGTTGAGCGGCGCGGGAAAATGCAGTATGCTTGCCCGCATGAATCCTTCCAAGGTAATCGGCCTGGTCGCGTTGGCGGAAAAACCGGGACTGGGGGAAGCGCTGCGCATCATGCGCCGCGAGCTTTCCCGCCACGGGCTGGGGTCCTGCGTCATTGAGACGCCGGATGCCCTGGAACAGGCCATCGTCCGGTGCAGCATGCTGGTAACCTTCGGCGGGGACGGCACCATGCTGACCGTCTCCTCTCTGGCGGCTGCGCACCACGTGCCCCTGGCGGGCGTGAACCTGGGGCGCCTGGGATTCATGACCACCTGTTCCGTACAGGAGCTGCCGCTGCTGGCGTACGCGCTCCAGGAGGGTTCTTTCCTGACGGACGAGCGCTCCATGCTGGAGGTGGTCCGGATGGGCGTGGACGGTATCGCAGTCCCTCCCCGCAAGCTGGCGCTGAATGAAGTCTCCCTCATCCGCGCCCAGTCCGGCAAGATGGTGGACCTGGATGCCGAGATAGACGGAGAACTGCTGAACCGCTACCATGCGGACGGCGTTCTGGTCTCCACCCCCACTGGCTCCACGGCGTACTCCCTTTCCGCCGGAGGGCCGCTGGTATGGCCCATGTCCCGCGTAGTGTGCGTCACCCCCATCTGCCCGCACAGCCTGACCAACCGTTCCGTGGTGCTTCCGGACACCATGACCATACGCTTGCGGCCCCGCGAGCGCCGCGGCCGCTTTGATTCCATGGTTTATTCCCTGGACGGCCGTTCCGCCTATCCCATTGAAGTGGGAGAAAGCCTCGTGATCCGGAAAGCTCCGGAAACCCTCTCCCTGGTTCATCTCCGCAAACAGAACTTCGGCGCTCTCTTGAGGGCCAAGCTGCGCTGGCAGGGAGCGGAGATTCCTACGGATGATGAATAAAACCGTTCCGGCGGTTCGGAAACCGGGCCCGGCGTCTTTTGCAGGCCGGGGCGCTTCTCCATTGATCGTTCCGCATTGGCGCAGGGGCGGTAAAACGATTTTTTTAGGATGCGGGCTTGACGAAAAGGCCTATCCTATAATACTCTTCCTGCCCTACCACCAAGGGGGTGGTAGATCTTAATCGCATAAACGCGTAAGAAATAGTCATATATGAAGACCCACGTGAAAAAAGGTGATGAAGTAGAAATCATCGCCGGACGTAACCACAAGGGCAAGCGCGGCACCGTTCTCGCCGTGAATGCTTCCAAAGGTACTGTCATCGTAGAAGGCGTCCGCACCCTGAAAAAGGCTGTGCGCCCGACGGAACAGAACCCGGAAGGCGGCATTCAGGAGATTAACGGCCCGATTCACATCTCCAACGTGAAAAAAGTAGGCTAGGCCTCCGGCCTGACCCTGCGCTTAAGCCACATAAATCATTAATAAAGAGCTGACCCGCTAAAACAATGAGTACACCAACACTGCAAACATACTACCGTGAAAAGGTCGTTCCCGGCCTTCAAGCGAAGCATGCATACAAGAACGTGCATCAGATTCCCCGCCTGGAGAAGATCGTTGTCACCTCCTGCATGGGCAAGCACCCGGACCGCAAACAGGCCGTGGAAGATGCCGTCAATGAAATCGCTAAAATTACCGGACAAAAGCCGTCCGTCACCTTCGCCCGCAAGAGCGTGGCCAACTTCAAGGTGCGTGAAGGCGAACCTCTGGGAGCCCGCGTAACGCTGCGCGGCGCCCGCATGTGGGAATTCCTGGACCGCTTCATCAACGTGACGGCTCCGAACATCCGCGACTTCCGCGGCCTTCCCTACAAGTCCTTTGACGGCAACGGGAACTATGCCATCGGTATCTCCGACCAGTCCATCTTCCCCGAAATCGAACTTGACCAGATCAAGCGTCAGATCGGCTTCGACATCATTTTCGTGACTTCCGCTCCTACGGACGATGAAGGCCGCGACCTGCTTCGCGGTCTGGGCGTTCCCATGCGTGAACCGAAGAAGGCCGAAGAAACTCAAACCGCTAACGCCTAACTATTTCTTACCATGGCCGTATTAAGTGACCCCATTTCCGACTTCCTCACCCGCCTGAAAAACGCCAGCCTGGCCGGCAACGAGGAATTTACCGCTCCCTGCTCCAACATCAAGGTGGAAATCGCCCGGATTCTGCAGGAAGAAGGCTACATCTGGAACTATGAAGTGACCGGTGAAGGAACCAAGAAGCAAATCAAGGTGAAGACCAAATTTACCCCCCAGGGCAAGCCGGTCGTCACCGACGTGAAGCGCAGCTCCAAGCCGGGCCGCCGCCAGTACGTTTCTTCCGAGGACATTCCCCGCGTTCTCAGTGGGCTTGGCATTGCCATCGTCTCCACCTCCCGTGGTGTGATGACCGGTGCGCAGGCGCGCAAGCAGAGCATCGGCGGCGAACTTCTCGCCCTTGTATGGTAACCATTAACATTTCCTAAACATATGTCCCGAGTTGGTAAAAAATCCATCACATTGCCGGACAAGGTAACGGTAAAGGTTAACGGCTCTTCCGTTCAGGTGGAAGGCCCCAAAGGCAAGCTTTCCTGGACGCTTCCGGAAGGCATCACCGCCTCCGTTGAAGGCAATCAGCTTTCCGTTGACCGCGCTGGCGAAAGCCGCCAGCTTCGCGCCCTGCACGGCACGAACCGTTCCCTGTTGAACAACATGGTCATCGGCGTTTCCGAAGGCTTCGTCAAAAACCTTGAAATCGTCGGCGTCGGTTTCCGCGCCGCCGTGAAGGGCAACATCCTGGACCTGAACCTGGGCAAGTCCCATCCGATCAACCAGGTGATTCCCGAAGGCCTCAAGGTGACCGTGACCGAAAACACGAAAGTGACGGTCGAAGGCATCGACAAACAGGTCGTAGGCCAGTTTGCCGCTGAAGTCCGTGCGTACTATCCCCCGGAACCCTACAAGGGCAAGGGCGTGCGCTTCGCCGGTGAAGTTATCCGCCGCAAGGAAGGCAAGAGCGTCGGTAAGTAATTCAGGTAATAACTATTACAACATATTTATACACGATGAGTACTATCAATCGCAAAGCCATCCGCTCCAAGGTTCGCCGCCGCATCCGCAGAAAGCTCTCCGGAACGGCTTCCCGCCCCCGCCTGGCTGTCTATTTCTCCAACCGTCACGTCTATGCCCAGATCATCGACGATACGGTGGGCAAGACCATCTGCTCCGCTTCCACGGCCGATGCATCCATCGCCGATCCTTCCAAGCTCGCCAACCGCGCCTCTGCCACCAAGGTAGGCAACCTGATTGGTGAACGTGCGAAGGCCGCCAATGTCACTGAAGTCGTCTTCGACCGCGGTGGCTTCAAGTTCTGCGGCAAGGTGAAGGCCCTGGCCGATGCCGCCCGCGAAACTGGTTTGAAATTCTAATTGAAAGATTCCCTAAATGAATAACGAAACGGAAAACACTGCTCCTGCTACGGAAGCCGCCGCTCCCGCTCAAGCGCAGCAACCCGCACAGGGCGGCCGCGACTTCCGCGGCCCCCGCGGACCCCGCCGTGACGGCCCGAATGGCCGCGGACCCCGTGGTCCCCGCCGTGACGGACGCCGTGGCCTCCAGGCTGAAGCTCCCGTGGAAGAAGGCCCCCAGCTCGCTGAAAAGGTTGTGTTCATCAACCGTTGCGCCAAGGTCGTCAAGGGCGGCCGCCGCTTCTCCTTCTCCGCCCTCGTCGTGAGCGGCGACATGGAAGGCCGCGTAGGCTTCGGCTTCGGCAAGGCCAATGAAGTGGCAGACGCCATCCGCAAGGCTACGGAAGCCGCCAAGCGCCAGCTTCGCCCGGTCTCCATCGCCAACGGCACGATTCCGCATGAAGTCTACTCCGAATTCGGCGGCGGCAAGGTGCTCCTGAAGCCCGCCTCCCCCGGTACCGGCCTCATTGCCGGCAACACCATCCGTGCCGTGCTGGAAGCAGCCGGCGTGCGTGACATCGTTGCCAAATCCCTCGGTTCCTCCAACCATGCCAACGTGGTGAAGGCTACCCTGCAGGCTCTCGCTTCCCTGCGCACGAGCGACCAGGTCCTTGCCGACCGCGGCAAGAAGAAGGAAAAGGCCATCTAATCTGACCAGGAGGCGGCCGCCCCGTGCCGCCGCCTCCACGAAATCCAACCATTGTAAATAACATGTTACAGCTTCATACGATTAAGCCCAATCCGGGAGCCAAGCACCGCAGGAAGCGCCTCGGCAACGGGGAAAGCTCCGGTCTCGGCAAGACCTGCGGCAAAGGCAACAAGGGCCAGAAGGCCCGTTCCGGCGGCTCCATCCGCCCGGGATTTGAAGGCGGCCAGATGCCCCTTCACCGCCGTCTGCCCAAGAAGGGGTTCAACAACACCCGCTTCCAGGACAAAATCCTCATCGTCAACCTCTCCCAGCTCGAACGCGTGTTTGAAGCCGGCGCTACGGTTGATGAAAACACCCTGCGTGCAGCCAAGCTCGTTCAAGGTCCCTGTGACGCCGTGAAACTTCTCGGCAACGGCACCCTGACCAAAAGCCTGAACGTAGTCGTGGACTTCGTGAGCGCCAGCGCCCGCGAAAAGGTGACTCAGGCCGGTGGCACCGTCACCGTGCTCAGCGAAGCCTAATCACATTTGGCGAACCGGGTCATGCAGCTTGACCCGGTTCGCATCATTGTGTTTACTGTTGCGGTCCCCATGGATGCCCCGGGTACAAGCCGCCGTGACATGCAAGCCAAGCTGCGCGACAACTTCTATATTACAGGACCATGATATCCGCATTTGCAAACTCCATGAAAGTACCGGAGCTCAGGCACCGGATTTTGTTCACACTGGCGATGATCGTCGTCGTCCGCCTGGGGGTACAGATACCCCTGCCGGGCATTGACGTCATGGAGCTGCAGAAAGTGATTGAAGCCTCCGCGAATGCCAGCGGCCCCGGTGCGGGCCTGGCTACCGTGCTGACCATCTTTTCCGGCGGCGGCCTGCAGCAGTGCGGCATTTTTGCGCTGGGCATCATGCCCTACATCTCCGCTTCCATCATGACCCAGCTCCTTTCCGCGGTGGTTCCCCAGTGGGCCAAGATGGTGCGGGAAGAGGGCGGCCGCCAGAAGATGACCAAATGGACGCGCGCCATTGCCATCGTCATCGCCATTGTGCAGGGCTGGTTCCTGGTCGGTACATTGGAACATCCGGACCGTTTGAAAGCCGTGGGCCTCAATATCCCTCCGGACTGCCAGCTCGTCATTGACCCAGGCATGCAGTTTGCCCTGATGACGGTGCTCATCATGGTGGCGGGCACCATGTTCCTGATGTGGATAGGCGACCAGATTACGGAGCGCGGCGTCGGCAACGGCGTCTCCCTCATTATTTCCGTCAACATTATCCATGCCCTTCCGGGCGCGGTGACCCTGGCCTGGAAAACGCTGGTGTACAAGGACGGCGCGGTCGTCCCGATGGGCGCCATGCTGCTCGTGGCCCTGATCGCCTTCCTGATTATCGTGGTGGCGCTCGTCGTCACGGTAACGCAGGCCCAGCGGCGCATACCCGTGCAATACGCCAAACGGGTCATGGGCAATAAAATGTTCAACGGCGCCACTCAGTACCTGCCGCTCAAGCTCAACTACTCCGGCGTGATGCCCGTCATCTTCGCCACGGCCATCCTGTCCCTTCCGCAGGTGCTCTTCTCCCAGATCGCCCACTACAACACCACGCTGCAGTGGATCGCCACCAAGATGAATGACTGGATGAACCCCGCTTCCTCCGGCTACTACATCATTTCCGGCCTCATGATCTTCTTCTTCTCCTACTTCTGGGTGGCTACCATGTTCCAGCCCTCCCAGATCGCGGAAGACCTGAAGCGCAACGGCGGCTACATCCCCGGCATCCGCCCCGGACCTCCCACCGCCCTTTTCCTGGACCAGACCATGCAGAGGCTGACCTTTGCCGGTTCCGCATTCCTGACCCTCATCTACTTCCTGCCTTCCCTGCTGAACATCGGGGGCAGCATCCCCTACCTGGTCACCCAATTCTTCGGGGGCACCAGCCTTCTGATTCTGGTTGGCGTGCTGCTTGACATGATGCGCCAGGTGGAAACCACTCTTCTCTCCCGCAACTACGACGGCTTCCTGAAAAAAGGCAAGCTCAAGGGCAAATACGGTCACATCCAGGGTACCGGAGCCGCCGCAGGCAGCCGCACGGTCACCGTCATGTGGGTCGTCATCGCCCTGCTGGTGCTGGCTGGTGCCATCGCCTACAATGCCATGCAGTAAGGAACGCCATTCCCTCTTCCGAAAGTAAAGACATGAAGGATCTCAAGCATTTCATCCTGGTTGGGCCTCCCGCATCCGGCAAAGGAACCCAGGGCCGGTTTCTGGCTGATACTTTCAACCTGAACTCCCTGAGCACCGGCTCCCTGCTGCGGCGGGAAGTGGAATCCTGCACGGAGCTGGGACGGAAAGCCCTGGGCTATATGGACAAGGCCATGCTGGTTCCGGACGAGATCGTCAACGACATGGTGCGCGGCTGGCTTTCGGAAATGGACAATGACGCGTGGCTGCTGGACGGCTATCCCCGCACGGTTGCGCAGGCGGAAGCCCTGGACCATTTCCTGACCCAGCGCGGAACCTCCGTGGACGTGGTCGTCTGGATGGACGTAGCCCGGGAACTCATTGAACAGCGCATCATGCACCGCCGGGAATGCTCCACGTGCGGCCATGTGGTGCAGACGTCGGAAGAGGAATGCTCCAAATGCGGAGGCAAAATGGTCTCCCGCAAGGATGACAACATGGAGGCCTTCGCCCGCCGCTGGAAAGACTTTGAAGCCATGACGCTGCCCGTAGCCAGGTACTACGAAGCCCGCGGCCTGGTGGTTAAAATGACGGTAACCGAGGAACGGGAACCTGCCGAGGTTTCCCGCGACCTGGCCCGCAAGCTGGAAGAATACCGGCAATAGAAAGACGAATTCCATGGCAGAACGAATCCACATCAAGTCTCCCGGCGAGGTTGCCAAGATGCAAAAGGCCGGAGCTGTAACGGCGGAAATCTTGATGGAGATCGGAGCCGAGGTCCAGGCGGGCCGCACCACGCGGGAAATAGACGACATCGCGCGTGAAATCTTCAAGAAGCACAAGGTAGGCAACTCCTTCTACCAGTACCGCGGGTTCCCCGGCCAGCTCTGCATTTCCATCAATGAGGAAGTGGTGCACGGCAGCGGCGGTCCGCGCCGCATCCAGAACGGGGATATCGTGAGCCTGGACGTGGGCGCCATTGTGGACGGCTGGCATGGAGACAACGCCATGACCGTGCCCGTGGGCATGGTGGACCCGGAAAAGCTGCGCCTGCTGGCCGTGACGGAGGAATCCCTGTTCCGTGCCATTGAACTGGTGAGGCCCGGCGCGCTGCTGGCGGACGTCTGCGCGGCTGTGGAGGGCTTTGTGCGTCCCCGCGGGTACACCGTGGTCAGGGACTTTGTAGGCCATGGCATAGGCCGCCATCTGCATGAAGAGCCCCAGGTTCCCAACTACCGCCCCCATTACAAGCTTCCGCGCCTGAAAAAGGGCATGGCGCTGGCTATCGAACCGATGGTGAACGCCGGCAGGCCTTCAGTCAAGATTCTGGATGACGGCTGGACGGTCGTCACGGCGGACGGCAAGCCATCCGCCCACTTTGAACACACGGTCATCGTGACGGACGGGGCTCCCCTGATTGTGACGGAGCGTCCCCGCATCGCGTTGCCGGAGCAGCTCGGCATCGCCCCTTTGTAACTCCAGCCCCGCAAGGGAATGACGCCGCCGGACGCCCAGATTCCCGCTCCCGTAATTCTGGAGAGGACGGCCACGCACCGGATGGTGTGGGTGGATGTGGCCCGTGTGATTGCCTGCATCCTGATTCTGTCTCTTATACACATCTCCGAGCCCACGAGACCGTACTAGATCT
>ENA-OZGN01000349-OZGN01000349.1-human-gut-metagenome-genome-assembly--contig:-NODE-349-length-15856-cov-5.185621_pt1 | contig 15856 bp, 10 predicted proteins | sample MGYA00245115_ERZ653655 | MGnify/ENA primary metagenome ERZ653655 (study PRJEB26926, sample SAMN06165105) | human gut metagenome | biome: ENVO:00009003; feature: ENVO:2100002; material: ENVO:00002003... | reverse complement strand
GAGATCTAGTACGGTCTCGTGGGCTCGGAGATGTGTATAAGAGACAGATGTTTTTCGGTGCCGGAACGGCGGTCGATCCAGCACAGCGAGCGAGCCGTGTATTTAGCGCATATTTCCGTTTGCGAACAAACAAAAAAGACGCCGAAAGGCGTCTTTTTTGTTTGTCCGGTCCTGCACACGGCGGGCTGGGCTTTGCTTCCGTTTTTACATCAGAATAACTGTGAAGCACTATGGCTTTACAGCTTCATCGCCGCAGCGGAGGCGTCCAGCTTAGCAATAAGCGCCCGGGCCTTTTCGGCCTTTTCGCGCTCTGCGTTGACCACGTTCTCCGGGGCACGAGAGGTGAAGGACTCGTTGGCCAGCTTGGCCTCGATGCGCCGGAGGTTCTCCTCCGCCTTTTTGCGCTCGGTGGCGATGCGCTCCAGCTCCTTGGCGATGTCCACCAGCTCCGCCATGGGCATATACACCGTGGCGTCGTGAGTGGCGACGGTCACCATGCCGGTCAGGTCGGCAGGCGCGGCGGTCAGCACCGTCAGCTCGCTGGCGTAGGCCATGCGGGTGATGAAGTGTGCGCCCAACTGGTAGTTCTCCGGCTGCGCCGTCACAAGGATGACCTGAGCCTTGCGGCTGGGCGGCACGTTCATCTCGGCGCGGCGGGCACGGATGGCGGAGATGGCGTCCTTGACGGCCTCCATAGCGGCCTCGGCCTCCGGGAAGTGCAGCGCATCCTGATACTCCGGCCACTCGGCGGAGATGAGGTACCGGCCCTCGTGGGGCAGCGCCTGCCAGATCTCCTCGGTGATGAAGGGCATGAACGGGTGCAGCAGTTCCAGGATACGCAGCAACACATAGCACAGCACATTCTCGGCGGCCTGCTTTGCCTGCGCATCCTCGCCATTCAGGCGGGTCTTGGTCAGCTCGATATACCAGTCGCAGTAGGTGTCCCAGATGAAGTCGTAGATCTTGGCGGATGCCACGCCCAGCTCGTAGGCCTCCAGATTGTCGGTGACCTCGCGGATCAAGGTATTCAGCTTGCTGAGGATCCATTTGTCCTCCAGCTCCAGCTTCTCGGGCAGCTCGACCTTGTCGATGGACAAGTTCATCATGACGAAGCGGCTGGCATTCCAGATTTTATTGGCAAAGTTACGCATGGCTTCGCACTTCTCCACGAAGAAGCGCATATCATTGCCGGGGCTGTTACCGGTGATCAGGTTGAAGCGCAGAGCGTCTGCGCCGTACTTCTCGGCCATCTCAAGGGGGTCAATTCCGTTGCCCAGGGACTTGGACATCTTGCGGCCCTTGTCATCGCGGACAAGGCCGTGGATGAACACGGTCTTGAAGGGCTCCTTCTTCATCTGCTCCATTCCGGAGAAGATCATGCGGGCCACCCAGAAGAAGATAATATCGTAGCCGGTGACCATGACGGAGGTGGGATACCAGTACTTCAGGTCGGGCGCATCGGTGTCGGGCCAACCCAGGGTGGAGAAGGGCCACAGAGCGGAGCTGAACCAGGTATCCAGCACGTCCTCCTCGCGGGTCAGGTGCGTGCAGCCGCACTTTTCGCACTTGGTGGGATCCTCACGGCTGACATTGATGTGGCCGCACTCGTCGCAGTACCATGCGGGAATCTGGTGGCCCCACCACAGCTGGCGGGAGATACACCAGTCATGGACGTTCTCCATCCAGTTGATATAGGTCTTGGTGAAGCGCTCAGGCACGAACTTAATGGTCCCATCCTCCACCACACGGATGGCCTCCTTGGCCAGGGGCGCCATCTTCACGAACCACTGGGCGGAGATCAGGGGCTCCACATCGTTGTGGCAGCGGTAGCAGGTGCCCACGTTGTGGCTGTACGGTTCGGTCTTGACCAGGTAGCCCTGCGTCTCCAGATCTGCCACCACCGCCTTGCGGCAGGCGTAGCGGTCCATTCCCTCATATTTGCCGGCGTTCTCGTTCATGGTGCCGTCGTCGCTGATGCAGCGGATGACCTCCAGATTGTGCCGCAGGCCCACCTCGAAGTCGTTGGGGTCATGGGCGGGGGTCATCTTCACGGCGCCGGTACCGAAGCCTATCTCGCAGTAATCGTCGCCCACGATGGGGATCTCGCGGTTCATAATGGGCAGGATGCAGGTCTTGCCGATCAGGTGCTTGAATTTCTCGTCCTCCGGGTTCACCGCCACGCCGGTATCGCCGAACATGGTCTCCGGGCGGGTGGTGGCGATCACGATGTCACCGCTGCCGTCCGCCAGGGGGTAACGGATATACCACAGATTGCCGGGCTTATCGGTGTACTCCACCTCGGCGTCGGACAGGGCCGTCAGGCAGTGGGGGCACCAGTTGATGATGCGGCTGCCCTTGTAGATCAGGCCCTTTTCGTACAGCTCGCAGAAGGTCTCGCGCACGGCGCGGGAGCAGCCCTCGTCCATGGTGAAGCGGTCGCGGCTCCAGTCGCAGGAGGCGCCCATCTTTTTCTGCTGCTCCACGATACGGCTGCCGTATTTTTCCTTCCAGGCCCACACACGCTCAAGGAACTTCTCGCGGCCCAGATCGTAACGGGTCAGTCCCTCGTTCTTCCGCAGTTCCTCCTCCACCTTGATCTGGGTGGCGATACCGGCGTGGTCGCTGCCGGGCAGCCACAGTGCCTCGTAGCCCTGCATCCGCTTAAAGCGGGTCAGGATGTCCTGCAGGGTGCAGTCCAGGGCGTGGCCCATGTGCAGCTGACCGGTGACGTTGGGGGGCGGCATGACGATGGAAAAAGGCTTCTTGTCCGGGTTCGGCTCCGCCTTGAAGCAGTCGCCGTCCATCCAAAGCTTGTAGATGCGGGATTCCACGTCCCGCGGGTCATAGACCTTGGGCAGTTCTTTCATATCTGTACTCCTTTTTCGGTATTTGACAAAACAAGATATCCGCTGCTTTTGTGTTTCCTACTTCCACACTGTGCATCCGTTCTCCGCCCTGCGGGGCAGCGTGCACGGTAAGAAAATGGGTAAAACAAAAAGTTCGCTCCGTTTTGCCAGTGCAAAACAGGGCGAACATAATGTCCGTGGTACCACCTGTATTCGGGATCGCTCCCGCGCTCATGGGTGCAGCAACACCCCGCCCCGGTAACGGAGGGCAAACCGCCGCGGCCTACTGTCAGTTCAGCGCGAAGCTCAGGGACGACTTGGGCGGGGCATCACGGGCGCTTACACCTGCCGCGCCCTCTCTTGGCATCCGCTGACCGCCTACTGCTTCCCGTCATCGCCGATTTCATATGCAGGAAGTATACTATATCCGCAGGAAAATGTCAAGAGGGAGACGCCGTAGGGCCATCTCCCTCTTGCTATGTACCTTTCAGCGCTTGTTGGACTTGATCCAGATGCCCTGCTTCTCCGCGTTGGCGATAAGCTCATCGCGGAACATGGGGTGGGCAATGGAGATCAGCTTTTCCGCCCGTTCCCAGGTAGAACAGCCCACCAGGTTCACGCCGCCGTACTCGGTGACGATGTAGTACGCCTGGCTGCGGGGGTCGGTGACGATGTCGCCGGGGGCCAGCAGCGGGTTGATGCGGGACTTCACATTACCCTGCTTATCCGTAAACGAGGACGTCAGACAGATAAAGGCCTTGCCGCCATGGGACAACGCCGCACCCTCAAGGAAGTCCAGCTGACCGCCGGTGCCACTGATCTGGCGGGTGCCGGAGCTTTCGGCGCAGATCTGGCCATACAGGTCTACGGAGATACAGTTGTTGATGGAAACAAAATTATCCTGCTTGCCCACATTGGCCGGGTCGTTGCAGTAGCTGATTGGATAGGTGACCACGCCGGGGTTTTCCCGTATCCAATCATACAGATCCGGCGAGCCGATGGCCAGGCCGAAGATGCTCTTGTAGCGGTCCAGCTTCTTCTGGTTGTTGGTGATCTTGCCGGCCTTGTACATATCCAGATAGCTGTCGCACAGCATCTCGGTATGGATGCCCAGATCCCGCAAGTCGCTCTTTGCGATCATCTGGCCCACCGCGTTAGGCAGAGAACCAATGCCCAGCTGCAGCGTGGAGCCGTCCACCATGTTCTGCACCACGTACTCGGCGATCTTCATCTCCGCCTCATTGGCGGCGGGGGACTTGACGCTGGGCAGCGGGCCATGGGGCCCCTCTACGATCATGTCCACATCGCTGATATGGATGCACTCGTCCAGACCGCCGTAGACCCAGGGCAGATTTTCGTTGATCTCCAGAATGACCACGTCCGCCTTGTCCAGCGTGGAACGGGCGGAGGCTGTGGCTCCGGCAAAGTTGAAATAGCCGTGCTCGTTCATGGGGGTCACAGCCATCATAGCCACGTTGACGGTGAGGAACTGGCTGTAATACCAGCTGAGGTTGCGGAACACCATGGGATTAAAATTACACAGTCCGCGGTCGCAGAGCTTGCGCTCATAGCCGGACATATGCCAGCTGTTGTAGACAAAGTGCCTGCGCTCGGGGTCGCACTCTACCATCTGGATCGGGTCGAAGATCAGATAGCCGCGGATCTTGACCTCGCGAAGCTCATCCTTTCTCTTGGCAATGGCGGCGTCCATCAGAGACGGAAAGCCCGTGCCCATGGAGATGTCGATCCAGTCGCCGCTTTTTACCACCCGTGCCGCTTCATCGGCGGTGCATAGCTTGCGCTTGTATTCCGCTGTGTAGTCAAACGGTCTCGCCATAGTGTTCTCCCTTTCCGCATCCTGTGCTGCTGCATTTTTTACTTTGTTAATTTTATCACTTGCCCATCTGTCTGTCAACAGTTTAACAATTTTTTCTTATCGGAATAAGTTATTTCCTCCCTGGATCCCCCGTCTGTCCGGCGCACGGCTTCCCCCTCCCTTTTCCGCATCCGGAAGCCGCAGATACAGGAAAAAACGCCCCGACCTAATGGCCGGGGCGTTTGCTGCGAAGGCTTACTTCTCCGCGCGGCGCTTATAGGATTCGTACTTCTCCTTGGCGGCTTCCTCCGCCTCGGCGAACAGCACCTTGGCGTTCTCCGGGAAGCTCAGCTCCAGAGAGGCGTAACGAACCTCGCCCTTCATGAAGTCGTACAGGGGCATGGTGGGCTCCTTGCTGTCCAGGGTAAAGGTCTTGGTCTCCGGGCTGTACCGGTACAGGTTCCAATAACCGGAGTTGACGGCGTCCTTCATCTCCTGCTGGACGTTGTTCATGCCCTTCTTGATGCCGTGGTTGATGCAGGGCGCGTAACAGATGACGATGGACGGACCCTTGTGGGCCTCAGCCTCCTTGATGGCCTTGATCAGCTGATTGGGATTGGCGCCCATGGAGCACTGGGCCACATAGACGTTATCGTAGGTCATCATCAGCATACCAAGGTCTTTCTTCTTGGTCTTCTTGCCGCTGGCCTGGAATTGGGCAACAGCGCCCACGGGCGTGGCCTTGGAGGACTGGCCGCCGGTGTTGGAGTAGACCTCGGTATCCACCAGCAGGACGTTCACGTCCTCGCCCATGGCGAACACGTGATCCAGACCGCCGTAGCCGATATCGTAGGCCCAGCCGTCGCCGCCGTACATCCACATGGTCTTCTTGGAGAGATCTTTCTTGCGCTTTAGGATCTCGTCCACCAGCTTCTGCTCGTCGGCGGAGAACTTGCCCTTCTCCAGCAGTGCCACCAGCTCGGCAGTGGCGGGGGTGGAGGCGTCCAGGTCATCATACGTCTCCATATACTTGGCGATGGCGGCCTTGACGGCCTCGTCCTTGGTCAGGGCATCCAGCTCCTTAACGTAGCCGGTGACGCAATCACGCAGCTGCTTGACGGCCAGACACATACCGTAGGAGAACTCGGCGTTGTTCTCGAACAGGGAGTTTGACCACGCCACGCCCTTGCCTTCGGCGTTCTTGCAGTACGGTACGCAGGGCATAGCCGCGCCCCAGGCCTGGGTACAGCCGGTGGCGTTGGCCAGATACATCTTGTCGCCGAACATCTGGGTCAGCAGCTTGATGTAGGGCGTCTCGCCGCAGCCGGCGCAGGCACCGTTGAACTCCACCAGGGGCTGCTTGAACTGGCTGCCCTTCAGGGTAAATTTGTCCACGCGGGAGGTCTTTTCCTTCACGGTGGTCAGGAAGTTCCAGTCGGTCTGGTCCAGAGACACCTCGTGGGTGGGGACCATCTTCAGTGCCTTGCCGGACTTGGGGCAGGAGGCTACGCAGCTGCCGCAGCTGGTGCAGTCCAGCGTGGAGACGCCCATGGTGTACTTCAGGCCGGCCAGGCCGGGGCCCTTGGCATCCACCAGCGTCATATCCACCGGTGCGGCCTTGACCTCGCCCTCGTCCAGCAGGAAGGGCCGGATGACGGCGTGGGGGCAGACGAAGGAGCACATATTGCACTGGAGGCACTCGGCAGCGTCCCACACAGGCAGATGGGTGGCGATGCCGCGCTTTTCATACTTGGAAGTGCCCAGCGGCATGGTACCGTCCTCCATGCCCTTGAAGGCGGAAACGGGCAGGTCATCGCCCTTCTGGGCGTTGATGGGCACCAGAATGTTCTTGATGACGTAGGGCAGGCTCTCGTCGGCGGGCTTCAACGCCTTGCCGGTGAGGTTCGTCCATTCGGGCTTCACCTTGACCTCCACCAGGGCGTTGATACCGGCATCCACGGCGGCGATGTTCATGTTGACGACCTTCTCGCCCTTGAGCCCGTAGGTCTTTTTGACGGCGTCCTTCATGTGGGCCACGGCGTCCTCCACGGGGATAACGTTGGCCAACTTGAAGAAGGCGGCCTGCAGCACCATGTTAGAGCGGTTGCCCAGACCCAGCGCCTGAGACTCCTTGTTGGCGTCGATGATGTAGAACTTGATGTCGTTGTCGGCGATGTACTTGAGGATCTCGCCGGGAACATGCTGCTCCAGCTCGTTCTCCGTCCACTCGCAGTTCAGCAGGAAACTGCCATGGGGCTTAAGCTCATGGATAATGTCGTACTTGGTCAGGTACGTCTGGTTGTGGCAGGCGATGAAGTCCGCGCTGCTCACATAATAGGTAGAGCTGATGGGGTGCTTGCCGAAGCGCAGGTGGCTCTTGGTGATACCAAAGGACTTCTTGGTGTCATACTCAAAGTACGCCTGACAGTACATATCTGTCGTCTCACCGATGATCTTGATGGAGTTCTTGTTGGCGCCCACGGTACCGTCGGAGCCAAGGCCCCAGAACTTGCAGGAGATGGTACCCTCCGGTTCGGTCAGCAGCGGCGCGCCCACGGGCAGGGACAGATGAGTCACGTCATCCACGATGCCGATAGTAAAGTGGTTCTTCGGCTCGTCCAGCAGCAGATTGTCGAACACGGCCTTGATCTGGGCGGGGGTGGTGTCCTTGCTGGAAAGGCCGTAGCGGCCGGCGTAGATGGCGGGGCGGTCGCTCTCGTTGATATAGGCAGCGCAGATGTCCTCGTACAGCGGCTCACCGATAGAGCCGATCTCCTTGACGCGGTCCAGAACGGCGATTTTCTTCACCGTCTTGGGCATAGCGGCCATTAGATGCTTGCGGGAGAAGGGACGGAACAGGTGTACCTGCAGGAAGCCCACCTTCTCGCCCTTGGCGTTCAGGTAGTTGACCACCTCCTGAGCACAACCGCCTACGGAGCCCATGGCCACGATAACGCGCTCGGCGTCCGGTGCGCCGTAGTAGTTAAACAGGTGGTACTCGCGGCCGGTCAGCTTGCTGATCTGGGCCATGTAGCCCTCTACGATTTCCGGCAACTCGGCGTAGGCCGTGTTGTTGGACTCGCGCAGCTGGAAGTAGATATCCGGGTTATCCACCAGAGAGCGCATCCGGGGGTCCTCCGGGTTCAGGGCGTTGGCGCGGAAGGCGGCCAGCGCGTTGTAGTCCACCAGCTTGGCGTACTCGTCGTAGGTCAGCACGTCGATCTTCTGGATCTCGTGGCTGGTACGGAAGCCGTCGAAGAAGTGCAGGAACGGAATACGCGCCTTGATGGCGCTCAGGTGCGCCACGGCAGCCAGATCAGCGGCCTGCTGGACGCTGCCGCTGGACAGCATGGCAAAGCCGGTCTGCCGGCAGTTCATCACATCGGAGTGGTCGCCGAAGATGGAGAACGCATGGGTGCCCACGGTACGGGACGCCACGTGCAGCACGCCGGGCAGGCGCTCGCCGGAGATGCGGTGCATGGTGGGGATCATCAGCATCAGGCCCTGGGACGCGGTGAAGCTGGTGGCCAAAGCACCGGCCTCCAACGCACCGTGACAGGCGCCGCAGGCACCGGCCTCGGACTGCATCTCAACCAGACGTACCGGCTGGCCGAAGATGTTTTTCCTGCCGTTGGCCGACCAGGCATCGGCGTGCTCCGCCATGGGGCTGGACGGCGTAATGGGATAGATGGCAGCGACCTCGGAAAAGGCGTATGCCACATACGCCGCCGCTTCGTTGCCGTCGCAGATCTTCATGATCTTGCTCATCTTTCTTTCCTCCTCTATACAAGTGCTCCCGCCCTTCGGGCAGGCTTACCAATACAGAAATGATTATAGCATCCGCACTTTACATGGTCAATGCGGCAAGGGCGATTCTGTGATTTTTACCACAAAATCGCCCCTGTATTTGTTCAAAAAAGCAAGTCAAAATACGATCGGATCGCCGTCCGTTCGGATGTGTCCATCGGTGACGGTCAAATCGCCGCCCAGTTGATTTTCATACACGCCGTCGGCTCTTTCCACCACCGTGGCCTCACCTTCGCCGGACAGGTCGAACACACCTGTGACCTCGCCTGCCGGGGACTTATAGTGCCCGATGACCGTGCCGCCGCTGACCTCGTACCACACCGCACCCTCCAGCGGCAGTTCCAGTTTCATAGCCTTACACCGCCGCAGGAAGTCGGACAGGTCAGACCGCTTGTCGCCGAAATTGTCGTCCGCATCGAACAGGCCTACCTGACGGCGCGGTGCGAACTCCGTGCCGCCGTAGAGCAGCATACTGCCCCGACAGAAGTACAAAAACGCCAGCCAGTGCCGCAGCCGCCGTTCGTCCTGTACCCAGTGGGCCAGACGCGGCGTGTCGTGGTTCTCACCGCAGCGCATCTTGATAAAGCCCGCGGGATATGTCAGCTCCTGGTAGTTCAGCATATCGATGTACTGCCGCAGGCTGTTTTTACCGGATAGATACCCTTCAAACCACGGCCAGATGTCGTAATCGTAGGTCATGTCGAAGGCCCGGTACAGCTCCGTATCCGTGGCACAGTAGGCACCCTGCCGCCGCAGACCCAGCACATGGGCGCCGTGTACGCTCTCCGCCAGCCAGATGCAACCGGGGCGGACAGCTTCCACTTCCTGCCGCGCCCGGGCCCAGAAGTCCAGCGGCACGCTGCTGGCCACATCGCAGCGGAAGCCGTCCACGATCTCCGCCCACATTTTCAGCGTATCGATCTGGTAGCGCCACAGTTCCTTGTGGGTATAATCCAGGTCTACTACATCCCACCAATCCGCCACATGGCGGCTGGGTCGACCCTGCTCGTCCCGGAAAAACCACTCCGGGTGGGTCTGGGCCAGCACCGAGTCCGGCGATGTGTGGTTGTAGACGACGTCGATGATGCACTTCATGCCCCGGACGTGGATGGCGTCCACCAGATGGCGGAAATCCTCCACGGTGCCGTACTCCAGGTTCACGTCCCGGTAGTCACGGATGGCGTAGGGACTGCCCAGCGTGCCCTTGCGGCCCACCTCGCCAATAGGATGGATAGGCATCAGCCATACGATATCCGTACCCAAGGCGCTCAATCGGTCCAGATCACGTTCCAGCGCACGGAAGGTGCCCTCCGGTGTGTGGTTTCGCACGAACACGCTGTAGATCAGCTGATGCTGCAATGTCTTATCCGTATTCACTGCCATATTGATTGCCTCCTCAGTCCAGAAGTGCTAAAAATTCGTCCTCCGTCAGCACGGGAATGCCCAGCGCCTCTGCTTTTTGCAGCTTGCTGCCGGCATTTTCTCCGGCCACCACATAGGTGGTCTTTTTTGACACGGAGCCGGCGGCCTTGCCGCCCCGCTTTTCGATCATCTCCGCCGCCGCGTCACGGGTAAACTTTTCCAGCGTGCCTGTCAGCACAAAAGTCATTCCGGCAAAACGACTGTCAACCGTTTTCTCTTTACAGGTCATATTGACGCCGACGGCCTTCAGCCGCGCCAGCAGATCGCGGGACTGGGGGCTTTTCATCCACTGGCAGAGATACCGCGCGGTAATGGGGCCCACGTCGTCCACGGCAGTCAGCTCCTCCTCCGGAGCCGCTGCCAGTGCGTCCATAGTGCCGAACCGCTGCGCCAGCGTCTTGGCAGCCTTCTCCCCCACCTGCCGTATGCCCAGCGCGTTGATAAGCCGCCACAGGTCGTTGTCCCGGCTTCTGGCGATAGCGTCCACCGCATTCTGCGCCGATTTTTTGCCCATGCGCTCCAGCGGCTCCAGCTGCTTCGGCGTCAGGCTGTACAGGTCCGCGGCGGTCCGGACAAGTCCGCTGTCGATCAGCTGCTGCATCACCGCAGGTCCCAGCCCGTCAATGTCCATAGCGCCCCTGCTGGCAAAGTGGGTCAGATACCGCAGCAGCTGGGCGGGGCACTCCGCGCCGGTGCAGCGCAGCGCCGCGCCGTCCTCGTCCCGCACCACCGGTGCGCCGCACACGGGGCACGTCTCGGGCAGGGTATAGGGCTTCGTCCCGGCGGGACGCTTGTCCGCCACCACCTCAACGATCTCCGGGATGATCTCGCCGGCCTTCCGCACCAACACCGTATCCCCCACCCGGATATCCTTCTGGGTAATATAATCCTGGTTATGCAGCGTGGCAAAGGCGACCGTCGTGCCCGCCAGCCGTACCGGCTCCAGCTCCGCCTTGGGCGTCAGCACACCGGTGCGGCCCACCTGTACCACGATATCCTTCACTACCGATGGCTTCACCTCCGGCGGATATTTGTATGCAATGGCCCATTTGGGGAACTTTGCCGTACTGCCGATGACCTCGCGGTCATGCAGGTCGTCCAGCTTCACCACCGCACCGTCGATATCGAAAGGAAACTGCTCACGGCCATCGCCCAGCGCCGCGATCTCCGCCAGGATATCCGACGGCGCGGACAGCCGCTTGTGGGGGATCACCTTGAAATGCTGGCTGGCCAGATAGTCGATCGTCTCTGTGTGGGTGGAAAATTCCCGGCCCTCCGCCAGCTGCAAATTAAAGACCGCGATGTCCAGCCGCCGCTGGGCGGCGATCTTGGGGTCCAGCTGCCGCAGGGAGCCGGCGGCGGCGTTGCGGGGATTGGCCATCAGTGGCTTGCCCTCGATCTCACGCCGGGCGTTGATCTCCTCGAACACACTGCGGGCCATGTACACCTCGCCCCGCACGATGAGGCGGGGCAGCTTCTCCGGCAGGGTCATGGGGATAGACCGTATCGTCCGCAGATTTTCAGTCACATCCTCCCCTACTCGTCCGTCACCCCGGGTGGCACCGCGGACGAACACGCCGTCACGGTATTCCAGTGCCACGGAGAGGCCGTCCACCTTCGGTTCCACGCTGTAGGCGGGGTGCTCCAGGGGTATCTTCTCCAGGAAGCGGCAGACCTCCTCGTCGTCGAACACATCCTGCAGGCTTTCCAGCGGCACGGCGTGGGTCACCTGCTGAAACTCCGTCAGCGTCTGTCCGCCCACCCGCTGGGTGGGAGAATCCGGCGTGATCTCCTCCGGATGCGCCGCCTCCAAGTCCTCCAGCCGCCGCAGCAGATGGTCATATTCATAATCCGACATGGTGGGCGCATCCAGCACGTAGTAGAGGTATCCGTTCTCCGTCAGCGTGCGGCGCAGCTCCTGTATCTCCTTGCGATAGTCCATATCCAAGCCCTCATCCATTGTTCATAATGTACTCGTCGGCGTAATCCTCGATCTTATCCTCCGTGGTGCTGAAATAGGTGTACGTCTGGGGCACGCCGCCCACGATCACCGTCTCCGCCACGGATATCTCGTTGCTCACTTTTGTGTAGGTGGTGATCCCCGGCAGCAGGATACTCACGCGTACGTCTACATCCAGCAGGATCTGGTGCTTTGTCTGGTTGATGCCCGCCGCCGTGAATTTATCCCGGAATTTGGCGGTAGCCGTGCCGATGGTCTCCATTTTTACTGTCAGCTTCGGCCCCCGGCCCGCCAGCAACGGCGAACCGGTCAGTGTGCCCAGCGGCACCGCCAGTTCACTGGCGGATACCTGACTCAGCCGCGCCAGTACGTCATCCGCCACCGCGGTTTGCAGGCGGTTGAACTCCGCCATATTGCTGCTCAGCGCCGTCACGCGGCCGTCGCTGTCCTTGTCGAACTTTACCAGCCGGTCGTATTCCATCCAGCCGTTTTCCACGGCGTCGTTCACCGCCGCCACCACGATGCGGCTGACAGTATTGGCGCACCGGGCTGTTGCCAGATTTTCCAGCATGGGCCGCAGGTGCAGCAGGATCGCCGCCAGCAGCGCCGTCAGCGCCAGCAGGATGATCGCCAGCCACACACGCACCCGCTGCCGCCGGGTCAATCGTATATACCGCAGCCGGCCCATGCCGTCACCTCCCATAGACGCGCTGTATGACGCGCTTACTACGGAAGTCTATGACACCACGGCTTTTCCTCATTCCTCCCAGCCGTTCACGATGGCTTTGAAAAAGTCGCCGCGCTCGGCAAAGTTCTTGAATTGGTCAAAAGATGCACAGGCCGGTGACAGCGTCACCACATCACCGGGCTGTGCCCAATCGCGGGCGGCCTGCACCGCCGCTGCCAGAGGCGCGGCGTCGATGATCTCCGGGTGGCCGGGCCGGTACCCCGACGCATTCTCCACGGCGGCGCGTATTTTATCCGCTGTGGCACCGCAGAGCACCAGCAGCTTCACATGCGCCACGATCTCCGGCCCCAGCACATCAAAGGGAATGTGTTTGTCATAGCCGCCGGCGATCATGATTACCTTCTCGCTGAACGACCGCAGCCCCGCGATGGCACGGGAGGGACTGGAGGCAATGGAGTCATTATAATACCGCACGCCCTTATAGGTTCGTACCAGCTCGATGCGGTGCTCCACACCGCCGAATTCCCGGGCAAAGGTCTGGATGACCTGGTCCGGCACCAGGCCGTCCACGGCGGCGATGGCCGCCATATAATTCTCCACATTGTGTACGCCGGGGAGCTTGATGTCCCCCGTGGTCATCACGATGCGCTCATGACCGCCGCTGCGGCAGACAACGTCCTCGCCCCGCAGGAACACGCCGTCGGCAACCTCACCCTGCCTGCTGAAGAGGCGGGCGTGGCCGGGCGCGCGGGTGGACTGCTCTGCTGTGATGGCATTATCCGCATTAAAAATGGCAATGTCCTCCCGACTCTGATGGGTAAAAATATTCTCCTTGGCCGCCACATACTCCGCCATGTCCCGGTGCACATCCAGATGGTTGGGCGCCAGATTGGTGACGACCGCAATGTGCGGACTCTGCGTCATGGTCATCAGCTGGAAGCTGGACAGCTCCAACACCGCAAAATCCGTGCTCAGCATTCCGTCCGCCTCGCACAGCAGCGGGTGGCCGATGTTGCCGCCCACCCACACACGCTTTCCGGCCTTTTTCAGCAGCTCGGCAATGATGGTGGTGGTCGTCGTCTTGCCGTCAGAGCCGGTGACAGCGATGATCGGACACGGGCAGATCCGGAAGAAAACCTCCATTTCACTGGTCAAAACGGCGCCTTTTTGAACACAGGCCGATATCTCCGGCACATCCGGGCGCAGCCCCGGTGTGCGGAAGATCACGTCCGCCTCCAGATCCTTCAAATAATCCGCGCCCAGATGCAGCTCACAGCCTAACTGCTCCAGATGCTCCGCCTGCTCGCCCATCTGCTCCCGGCTGCGCTTGTCGCAGGCGGTGACGCGGATGCCCTCCGCCAGCAGCAGCTCCAGCAGCGGCGTGTTGCTGACGCCGATACCGATGATTGCTATGCGCTTGCCGCGCATGTCCTCTATATATTCATGCAACGTCATGTTATACTCCTCCATCCGGCACAGTATTGCTCCGTTCATTATACCTCTTTGGCACCGATTGTACAACAAAAAAACGCACCCCGGAGGATGCGTTTTTTTAGATCGCGACTGTGATGGGCGCTTCCAGCGCTACCGAGCCGCCGATGGATGCCGCGGTGACGGCGCCTGCCTGTCTTGTAACAGACGCATACACCGTTCCCGCCGGCTGCCGCAGGGCAACGGAGAAGTCTCCGTCACAGCCCCGGCTCAGGGCGATGGCGCTGGCCAGCGTGCCGCTGCCGCAGCTGCCCTCAAACACCAGCGTACCCGCTTCGGGCACCTTTACAAGCGGCGTCATGCGCTCACCCTCGATGAAGCACACACCATAGGCCTCCAACATCGGATACTCCGCAAAGATCGGCTCTGCTGCCGCAAAGAAATCCCGGCTGGGCGCGACACCCTGAACCACCAGGTGTGCGATACCGCCAAGATGCACGAGCATTCCCGCCGTGCCGGCAACCTCCACTTGCTCTACGAGCTTCGGAAGCGGCATCTCCGCGGACGCCGTACCGGCATCCATATCCACGGTCACGGCCACCGGATGATCGCACCCGCTGACAGAAAGCCGCATGGTGTGACGGCCCTTCAGCCCCTGCTGCTTCGCCAACAGATAGCCATACGCCCGGGAGGCGTTGCCGCAGAACTCGCCGGCCTCCATTTCCATATGTCCGTTAGGAAAAATGAACCCCACCTGCTCCGCCTTCAGTGCTTCGATGGCCAGCAGCTTGGCGGCGACAGCGGCACATTCCGCCTTCTCCACCGGCGTCAGGACAAACAGCGTAATATTCCCAGCCGGGTCTGCCCGGACAACACGCAGCTCCCTCATCTCTGATACCGTCCCAGGAACTGGCGCGTTCTCTCCTCACGGGTGTTCACCATGACCTCCTCCGGCGTACCCTCCTCCACGATAACGCCGTCAGCCATGAAAATCACGCGGTCCGCCACATCCTGGGCGAAGGACATCTCGTGGGTCACGATGACCATGGTCATGTGTTCCTCCGCCAGATCGCGGATCACCTTCAAAATCTCGCCGGTCAGCTCCGGGTCCAACGCCGATGTCGGCTCATCAAAAAAGAGTATCTCGGGATCCATCGCCAGTGCCCGGGCGATGGCCACGCGCTGCTGCTGTCCGCCGGAAAGCTCACAGGGATAGGCGTTCTCCTTGTCGGACAGGCCCATCTTTTCCAGAAGCTTGCGGGCGCGCTGCTGCGCCTCGCCCTTATCGCGGCCCAGCACGCGTATCTGGGGATCCATGAGATTTTTCAGCACCGAATAGTGGGGAAACAGGTTGAAGCTCTGGAACACGAGGCCGAACTTTTCCCGTACCTTCTTCAGCTCGCCCTTATCGGCATAGACCGCCTTGCCGTCCGCGCTATTGTGCGCGGCCTGAATATCCCCATAGATCAGCTCGCCGGAGTCCATCTGCGTCAACAGTGTGGCGCAGCGCAGCAGCGTGGATTTGCCGCTGCCGGATGGGCCGATAATGGCCACCACCTCTCCCTTTTCCACGGAGAGGCTGATGTCCTTCAGTACGTGCAGCGTCTCGTCATTAAAGCTCTTCTTCACGTGGTTCATCTGCAATAATTTCATGGCGCCCCTCCTTACTGGTAGTAGCTCATGCGCTTCTCTACCCGGCCCATGACGAAGTCCACGACCGCGTTGAACACAAAGTAGAATACGCCTGCCACCAAAAACGGTACAAAGCTGGTTTCGGAGTTCGCGATCTGCTTACCGATGGTAAACATCTCCTGATAGGAAACGGTAAAGGCCATAGACCTGTCTCTTATACACATCTCCGAGCCCACGAGACCGTACTAGATCTC
>ENA-OZGN01000327-OZGN01000327.1-human-gut-metagenome-genome-assembly--contig:-NODE-327-length-16435-cov-4.820574_pt1 | contig 16435 bp, 15 predicted proteins | sample MGYA00245115_ERZ653655 | MGnify/ENA primary metagenome ERZ653655 (study PRJEB26926, sample SAMN06165105) | human gut metagenome | biome: ENVO:00009003; feature: ENVO:2100002; material: ENVO:00002003... | reverse complement strand
CGTCGTCGGCAGCGTCAGATGTGTATAAGAGACAGGCCTCGATGACGGCGCCGGGCATGACCACGGAATAGGAGACGGACGCGCCCTCGGCCACGGTGGTGCCGGTGCTGAGGACGGCGTTCTTTACCTCGCCCAGCACGGTGCAGCCCTTGGCCACGGCGCTGTTGCCCACATCGCCCGTTTTACCGATGTAGGTGGGCGGGCAGGTGGGCGTGCGGCCGTAGATGCGCCACTTCTTGTCCAGCAGGTTCAGCCCGGAGCCGGGGGAGAGCATATCCATGTTGGCGTCCCACAGGGAGTCCAGCGTGCCCACGTCCTTCCAGTAGCCCTCGAAGCGGTAGGCGGACATCCTCTCGCCGTTTCGCAGCATAGCGGGGATGATGTTTTTCCCGAAGTCGTTGTCGCTGCGGGGGTCAGTCTCATCATCGATGAGGTACTGGCGCAGCTTTTTCCAGGTGAAGATATAGATGCCCATGGAGGCCAGGTTGCTTTTCGGTTCCTTGGGCTTCTCGGCGAACTCGGTGATATTATCGTCACCGTCCACGGCCATGATGCCGAAGCGGCTGGCCTCCTCCCAGGGGACCTCCATGACGGAGATGGTACAGTCGGCGCCGGTGGCCTTGTGGCGGCGCAGCATCAGGGAGTAGTCCATCTTATAGATGTGGTCGCCGGAGAGCACCAGTACGTACTCCGGGTCGTACAGATCCACGAAGCCGATGTTCTGGTAGATGGCGTTGGCGGTGCCCTTGTACCAGACGGCGCCGCCGGCGCTCTGGTAGGGCGGCAGGATATGTACGCCGCCGTTGACACGGTCCAGCTCCCAGGGCTGGCCGCTGCCGATGTAGGTGTTCAGCTCCAGCGGCCGGTACTGGGTCAGCACGCCCACGGTGTCGATGCCGGAGTTGGTACAGTTGGACAGGGGAAAGTCGATGATGCGGAATTTGCCGCCGAAGGGCACGGCGGGCTTGGCCATGCTGCCGGTGAGTACATACAGGCGGCTGCCCTGGCCGCCGGCCAGCAGCATCGCCACACACTCTTTTTTCATCCTTGCGTACCTCCTGTGTTCTGTTTTTTCCGGGGGCGTTTTCCCTCCCGGCGCAGCAGCACCGCGCCCAGAGGCGGGATGGTCAGGGAAAGGGAAGTCTCCCGCCCATGGGAGGGGATCTCGTCCACGTCGATCCGGCTGCCCGCCGGAAGGGCGCAGCCGCTGCCGCCCCAGCAGGCGTCGTCCGTGTTGAACAGCACCTCATACCGCGCCGCTGCCGGCACACCGAAGCGGTAGTTGTCCCAGGGCACCGGCGCGAAATTCACCACGCAGATCAGCTCGTGGCCCCTGCGGTCCCGCCGCAGAAACACCAGCACGTTGTTGTGGTTATCATCGGCCACCAGCCATGTAAAGCCGTCCCAGTCCCGGTCGTTTTCCCACAGGCACCGGTTGCGCTTATACAGCCGGTTCAGCTGCCGCAGGCACTCATGGCTGGCCCGGCAGGCGGGATCGTCCAGCAGATACCAGTCCAGCTGGCCGCGGAAGTCCCACTCGTGCCACTGGGGCAGCTCGCTGCCCATGAACAGCAGCTTTTTGCCGGGGTGGCACAGCATATAGGCCCAGAAACTCCTTACACCGGCCAGCTGCCGCCAGTCGTCGCCGGGCATCTTGCCCCGGAGAGAGCCCTTCATGTGGACCACCTCGTCGTGGGACAGGGGCAGGACGTAGTTTTCCGAGAAGGCGTAGACCATGGAGAACGTCACGTCCCGGTGGTGGAACTGGCGGAAGTAGGGGTCCATCTTCAGATAGTGGCACAGGTCGTTCATCCAGCCCATGTTCCACTTCAGGTTGAAGCCCAGACCGCCCTGCTCCGGCGGATAGGTGACCAGCGGCCACGCGGTGGACTCCTCCGCCACCATCAGCGCCGCCGGGTCGGCGGCAAAGGCTGCCCGGTTCAGCTCACGCAGGAAGTCGATGGCCTCCAGGTTCTCCCGGCCGCCGTCCTTGTTGGGACGCCACGCGCCGCCCTGCCGGTCATAGTCCAGATACAGCATGGACGCCACCGCGTCCACCCGCAGCCCGTCGATGTGGTATTCCTTCAACCAGTAGACGGCGGAGGACAGCAGGAATTCCCGTACCTCCGGCTTGCCGAAGTCGAATACACGGGTGCCCCAGCCGGCGTGCTCCCATTTCAGGGGGTCGCCGTACTCATAGAGGCAGGTGCCGTCAAATTCGATAAGCCCGTGGCTGTCCTTACAGAAGTGGGCGGGCACCCAGTCCAGTATCACGCCCAGCCCCGCCCGGTGCAGGGCATCCACCAGGGCCATGAAGTCGTGGGGCGTGCCGTAGCGGCTGGTGGGGGCGAAGTAGCCGGTGCACTGGTAGCCCCAGCTGTCGTCCAGGGGGTATTCCGTCACCGGCAGCAGCTCTACGAAGTTGTAGCCCATGGCCTTTACATAGGAGGGCAGCTCCTTTGCCAGCTCCACATAGCTCAGGGGAGAGCCGTCCTCGTGGCGCTTCCACGAGCCCAGATGCACCTCGTAGATCAGCAGCTCGCCGTTCACCGGCGGCTTTTCCAGCCGCTGCTGCCGCCAGTCATCGTCCCGCCACCGGTATCCGGACAGGTCGTAGACCTTGCTGTCTGTCCCGGGACGGGTGGCCGCGTGGAAGGCACAGGGATCGGCCTTCCAGACCACCCGGCCGTCCGCGCCGGTGACCACATACTTGTAGGCGTCGTAGACCTTGGCGCTCTCCGCCGCCGTCTCCCACACGCCGGTATCCAGCCGGGTCATGGGCCGGGGTTGCCAGCCGTTGAAGTCCCCGGCCAGCGCCACGGCACGGGCGTTGGGCGCCCACACGCGGAAGGTGAAGCCCTGCTCCGCCGGGTGTGCGCCGAGGTAGGTGTAGATGTCGTGGGCCGGGTGCCGCGTCATGTGCTCAGCTCCTTTTCTCTCACTCTGCTCGTCTGCTCTATGGTAGCACGCCTGTTCCGTCAAAGGGCGCGAAACAGGTCGCTGGTAACGTTACCGACATTGTACCCCATTTTTCCCGTCCCGTCAACAAACAAGGCGCTTTTTGTGCCGCGGCGGGGGCGGAAAAGGGCCGCAAGCACAAAAGGGAAACGCAGGCGCGCTGCGTTTCCCTTTTCGTTTACTCATCCCGCTGCTGCACGGCACTGCTGCCGTTCAGGCCGAAGTCGTCCGCCACGCTGGCGGTGTCCCGGCGCAGCATGGTCTCCATCACCCGGATATCGCTGTCGATATCCATGGCATCGGTACGGTACAGCTCGTCCAGCTGGTGCTCGAAGCCCGCCACGATGCTGTCCATGGTCTTTTCGATCTTGGCCTTGGCCTGGCTCAGGTTCTCGCCGCTGACGCCGGCCTCCTCGAAGCTGGCGTAGTTTTCCAGCAGCTTCAGGGTGGTGGGCAGGTAGTAGTTCAGGAACGTGCCGGCGGCATCACGCTTGGCCTCGTCCTCTTCAATGAGTTTGAAAATACGGCCGGACACCTGCTCCATGCGGTCCAGCTTGGCGCTGATGGCCTCGTCGGCGATGCGGTCGTTAAGCTCGCGGATCTGGGCCAGGATGGCGGCGTAGCCCGCCGGCGCGGGCGCGGGCTGTGCGGGCTGACCCTGCTCCGCCTTGGCGCGGTGGGCGGCATCAAAGTACGCCGTGGCGGCGGCCTGGGACTTGAAGAGCATACCGCTGCCCATGTCGATATAGGCCTCGTCACCCCAGAGGCCCTTTTCCAGCATCAGGTTCACGTCCTTCTCCACCCGGCGGCGGGACACGTCGGCGGCCCGGGCCAGATAGTCCAGGGGCACGGCCTGCTTCTGCCCGACGGTGCGGAGGTAGGTGGCAAAGCGCCGCTGGCGGCGCTTCATGGCGCCGCTGCCCAGCAGCAGGGACGCGCCGCCGGCCATCATGCCCAGGGGATAGAACAGCTGCCGCAGCAGGTCCATCCATTCATGCCATTTGATGGCGTAGCGCAGTTCAAAGTAGTCCACCTGCTGCACCAGGAAAAACACGCCCAGAATACCCAGCACCGCGCCGATGATCTTCATGGTTTTGGCGCCCTTGTCGGAGTAGTTCGGCGTCTCTGTGACCTTGCGGACGGTGTTCTTCGCCGCGGAGGCGCGCGCCTGCGCAGGCTTCGCCTCGGCGCTGCCCGCCGCCGTCCGCTGCCACGCATCCCGCGCCTGCTGGCGCATTTTCCTGCCGCCGCCCTCGCTGAGCTTGCTCAGCAGCAGGATCAGGCCCACAGGCCAGGCCACGGCAAACATCACCGCGATGAATATCCACGAACCCAGGTCGTTATTGTTCTTTTTCGGCGGCTTCGGCTGAAGACCGTTGTTCTCGTCGTATTCGTAGCTCATGCTTCCCCTTCTCCCTTTCCCCGCAGCTTTCGCTTGTTGCCCTTTTCGTCCACGATATAGGTATTCTCCAGCACGCTGCGGGCATTGGCCATTACCGCGTTCAGGTACTCCTGCCGCAGTGCAGCGCGCTCCTCGATCTCCGCGTCTGTCAGCCCCTCGGCCTTGGCCTTGCGGGCCAGCTCGTTGATGCGTGCTATCTTCTTCTCGTCCATAGCTGTTTCTCCCTTATATGTATCGCCGTATGTCCACCGGCAGGCGGCCCTTTTTCGTGGGAGCGCCAACGCTGTCCAATACGCATTTTCCCAGACCGCGGCAGGTGATGGTATCCCCCGCCGACACGGGCTTGTCCGGCTTCACACAGGTGACGTAGTTCACCTGTACGGACCCCTTTTCCACGGCCTCCGCCGCCCGGCCCCGGCTGAGAGAAAATCCCGCCGCCAGCACGTTGTCCAGCCGCAGGGAGGAGACGGTGTCCCGCAGTTCCTTCACCGCCGCATGGGGGACCGCCAGCGCCGAAAGCGGCAGCGGTGTTACGGTGAGCTTCTCCCGGCCGGCGCTGTCCCAGTTCTGCAGCAGGAAATCCGTCATGGACGGGTCCAGCAGCACCTGACAGCCGCCCTTTTCCACAAGTATATCGCCTATCTTCTCCCGGGTCAATCCCAGAGCCATCAAACTGCCCAAAAAATCCCGGTGGGTCAGGTCGCCGCCGCTGCGGCACGCGGCCCGTACCGCCGCGATCTCCGTGCCGTCCGGCTCCGCCATCCACTCCGGCAGAAACAGCAGCCGCTTTCGCTCCGCGCCGTCATAGCCGCCCCAAAGCACATAGCCCTCCCGGCACCCCAGCGCGTTCAGCAGATGCTGCGCCGCCGCCTGTTCCTGGGGGGAGAGAAAGCCTGTGGCCGTGGGAATGTTCCGCGTGCGGCACTGCTCACACTTATCCCACACGCGGCTCAGCAGCAGCCGTTCCTCCGGGCTGTGGGCGGCTCTGTCCAGCAGTTCACGTTTGTCCATGTTATTCTCCCAAATTCTGCGTGTGGTACAGTGTGGCGTACACGCCGTTCCTTGCCAGTAGCTCCGCGTGGCTGCCCTCCTCGGCGATCACGCCGTCCTGTATCACCAGTATCCGGTCGGCGGAACGAATGGTGGACAGCCGGTGGGCGATGATCAGTGTCGTGCGGCCTCGGGCCAAACGGTCAAAGGCGCCCTGGATGCGGGCTTCCGTCACGCTGTCCAGCGCGGAGGTGGCCTCATCCAGTATCAGAATGGGCGGGGCCTTCAGAAACACCCGGGCGATGGCCACCCGCTGCTTCTGCCCGCCGGAGAGCAGCGCACCCCGCTCACCCACATAGGTGTCGAACCCGTCGGGCATGGCGCAGATATCGTCGTAGATCTCCGCCTGCCGCGCCGCCTGCTCTACCTCGGCATCGGTGGCGTCGGGGCGGCCGTAGCGGATATTCTCGCGGATGGTGTCGGCAAACAGGAACACGTCCTGCTGTACGATGCCAATGGCCCGGCGCAGGGAGCGCTGGGTGACGGCGCGGACATCGCGGCCGTCGACGGTGATGCTGCCGCTGTCCACGTCGTAGAACCGGGGCAGCAGCTGGCACAGGGTGGTCTTGCCGCCGCCGGAGGGCCCCACCAGGGCCACCGTCTCGCCGGCGGGGATGTGCAGCGTCACGTTGTGCAGCACCTCGGCCTTTTCGCCGTAGGCAAAGGAGACATCGTTCACGTCCACGCGGCCCTGTACATGTTCGAGGGGCCGCGCGTCCGGCGCATCCTGAATGGACGGCTCGGTGGCCATCAGCTCAATGAAGCGGTGCAGGCCCGCGAAGCCGTTGGAGAACATCTCGGCGAAGTTGGCCAGCTTGCGGATGGGACTGACGAAGGCGGTGACGTATAGGGAGAAGGTGATCAGATCCACATAGTCCATTTTCTCCCCCATGATGAGCCAGCCGCCCACGGCGATCACCGCCACCGGCAATATGCCGGTGCAGAACTCCATCACCGCGTTGAAGCGGCCCATCTCCTTGTGAAAGCCACGCTTGGCGGTCTTGAACACCTCGTTGGCCTCGTCGAACCGCTGCTGCTGGGCTTCTTCGTTGGCAAAGGCCTTGGTGGTCCGCACGCCGGACAGGCCGGACTCGATGGCGGCGTTGATGGTGCCGGTCTTGACCTTGGCAGCCCGGGAGGCGGCGCTCATCTGCCGGCGGCGGCGCAGGGCCATGGTCAGCAGGACAGGCAGCAGCACCAGCAGTACCAGCGCCAGCTCCCAGCGCAGGGTGAACATCACCGCCAGCGCGCCCACGATGGTCACCAGGGAGATGAACAGGTCCTCCGGCCCATGGTGGGCCAGCTCCGTCAGCTCAAACAGGTCACTGGTCAGGCGGCTCATCAGCTGGCCGGTGCGGTTGCGGTCGTAGAAGTCGAAGCCCAGCTCCTGAATGTGGCGGTACAGATCGCGGCGGATATCCGCCTCTACGCGGATGCCGAAGGTGTGGCCCCAGTAGGCCACCACGAAGTACAGCGCCGAGCGCAGCACATAGGCGGCCACCACCACCGCCATGACGATGAAGAATACCCGGAACTGCCGCTGGGGCAGCCAGGTATACATGGCGGCGCGGGACACCAGCGGGAACGCCAGGTCGATGCAGGCGATGAGGAACGCGCAGGACAGGTCCAGGGCGAAGAGCCGCCGGTGGGGTTTGAAGTAGGAGAGGAATATCCGCAGGGGGCTGCGGGTCTGATAATCTTTCGTGGTCATGCTATGCCTCACTCGGTGTTTTTTTGAACATATAGTATAGCACATCGGCACGGCGTTCGCAATAGCACGCAGCGCCCCGGCTTGCGTGTCGGGGCGCTGCGTGTTATAATTGGGCCATGACCTGGCCGATAGGGCCGTCGATGGTGACGGCGGCGCCAAGACCGCTGCCGGCCCCGCCCTTGTTGATGACCGCCAGCTTATGGCCGCGGTAGTACTGTATCAGCCCGGCGGCGGGATAGACCACCAGCGACGTGCCGCCGATGATGAGCACGTCTGCCTGCCGGATATAGTGGATGGCGCGGGCCATCACGTCCTCATCCAGGGACTCCTCATACAGCACCACGTCCGGCTTAATGATGCCGCCGCAGGTGCAGCGGGGAATGCCGCGGCTCTCCGCGATGCGCTCCACACCGTAGAATTTCCCGCAGCGGGTACAGTGGTTCCGCAGCACGCTGCCGTGGAGCTCAAGGACCTCCCGGCTGCCGGCCTTCTGGTGCAGGCCGTCGATGTTCTGGGTGATGACGGCCTTCAGCTTCCCCTGCCGCTCCCATTCCGCCAGCTTGCGGTGGGCGGCGTTGGGCTGGGCGTCCAGGGCCAGCATTTTGGCCCGGTAGAAGTCGTAGAATTCCTCGGTGTGCGTCTCGTAAAATGTGTGGCTGAGCATGGTCTCCGGCGGGTATTTGAATTTCTGGTGATACAGGCCGTCCACACTGCGGAAGTCCGGTATCCCGGACTCGGTGGATACGCCGGCGCCGCCGAAAAACACGATGTTGTCGCTGGCGTCTGTCAGTTCTTTCAGTCTGCGGATGGTGTCGTCCATACTGTCCCTCCATTTCTTTTGTAAGGAGCATACGCTATGAATATTCAGATCTTCGGAAAAAGCAAGTCCTTCGACACGAAAAAGGCGGAGCGCTGGTTCAAGGAGCGCCGCATCAAGTACCAGTACATCGACCTTGTGAGCAAGGGTGTATCGCCGGGGGAGTACCGTTCCATCCGGGCGGCCGTGGGCAGCTTCGACGCGCTGGTGGACAAGGACTGCCGGGCGTATGAGGCGCTGTACATGGCCTATATCACGCCTCAGGCGGCGGAGGAAAAGCTGCTGGAATACCCGGAGCTGTTCGCCGCACCCATTGTCCGCAACGGGAAGCAGGCCACCGTGGGCTATTGCCCGGAGATATGGCAGACGTGGGAATAGGAATAAGGGCTCTCATCCGTGCGCCGCAGGCGCACGGTTTTTTTCGGGCAGCACCGCGGCTTTCACTGTGCGGTGTTGCCCTTAGTCCGTGTAGCTGTGCTCCACCGTGACCACGGCGTAGTAATTGCCGTCCATGGCGCGGACCAGAGCGCGTATCTCCTGCGCTGCCTGGGCCGGGGTCTTGCTGCTGGAGAAGGGCAGCACCGCGTCAAAGATCAGGTTATCGTGGGTGGTGCCCCGCACCACCCGGAAGTCGTGGATGGTCAGGGACGGCTCCACCTGCTTCACCAGCGCCGCCACCTGCTCCCGCAGGCGGGCGATGGACGCGTCGTCCGTGTCCACGGGATCCATGTGGATGACCGCGTGGCAGTGGAGCCTCTCCATCAGTTCCTTTTCAATATTGTCGATCACATCGTGCATGGCCATGATGTCCCCGTGGGCGGGGACCTCCGCGTGGAGGGTGATCATCAGACGGCCGGGGCCGTAGTCGTGGACCACCAGATCGTGTACGCCCAGCACTGTGTCGTTGGAGAGGACGATATCCCGTATCTGCTGCACCAGCGCCGGGTCGGGCGCCTGCCCCAGCAGAGGGGACAGAGTCTCTTTTGCGGCCTTGTAGGCGGAGAACAGGATGAACAGCGCCACCACCAGGCCCACATAGCCGTCCACCGCCAGACCGGTCCATTTGCCGATGAGCATGGCAAGGAGCACCGCCAGGGTGGAGACGGTGTCGGAAAGGCTGTCCGTGGCGGTGGCCTCCATAGCGGCGGACTTGATCTTCCGGCCGACGGCCCGGTTGTACAGCCACATATAGACCTTCACGCACACGGAGGCGGCCATGATGGCGATAGCCATCAGGGAAAAGGTGACGGCCTCCGGATGGAGGATCTTGTCAAAGGAGGACTTGGCCAGCTCCACGCCCATCAGCAGGATCAGGCCCGCTACGATCAGGCCGGATATGTACTCGATGCGGCCGTGGCCAAAGGGGTGGTCGGTGTCCGGCTTTTTGCCCGCCAGACGGAAGCCCAGCAGCGTCACCGCCGAGGAGCCGGCGTCGGACAGGTTGTTGAAGGCGTCCGCCGTGACGGCGATGGAACCGGACAGCTGTCCGGCAAAGAATTTGCCGATGAACAGCAGAATATTCAGTGCGATGCCCACAGCGCCGCACAGTGTGCCGTAGGCGCGGCGGACGGCGGGGGAGGACACGTTGTCCCGGTCAGGAATGAGCCAGCGGCTCAGCAATCGTATCATAGCAGTCGTCTCCTTTCGGCGGGTAGACCCGGCGCTTTGTCAGCCAATAGCACAGAGGGATGGCGTACAGCAGTATCTCGTAGGGGATGGCGGACATGTCCGCGCCCAGCATGGTCAGCGGGATGGACACGGAGATGTTCCAGGGGATCAGCGGCGAGAGGACGATGCCGGAGTTCTCGATGTCAAGGGCCATCTCGCCCCTGCCGTGGCCGCGCTTGGTGTAGTCGTCCTCCAGCAGCTGGTTGCACACCACCGCGCAGGTGGACTGGTTGCAGAACACCATGCTGCACACCACGGAGATCGCCGCGCAGGCGGGGAACCGCCCGGCTCTCCGGGCCAGGCGCTGGGCCAGATGCGCCGCGCCGTTCAGCACGCCCATGCCGCCCAGCAGCCCGGCGTACAGCCCGGCGCTGACGGCCATGATGGTGGCCGAGACCATGGACATCATGCCGCCGCCGGAGAGCACGTCGTGCAGCGCGCCGGGGGCGGGGAGGTAGCCCAGCACCGCATCCCGCAGGGTGGGCAGCAGAGCGCGGCCCTGGGCGAACACCGTCACCAGCAGCGCCGTCAGCGCACTGACGGCCATGGTGGGCCGGATGGGGACCTTGCACAGCGGCAGGATCAGGATCAGCAGCGCCGGGATGGCCGTCCACCAGCTGAGGCTGAAGGTGCCGGACAGCTGGTCCAGCACACCGCTGTCCACCATGGCCAGCGGGTGCGTTACGGACAGGGCGGCGTAGGCCGCGAGGCTGACCAGATAGGGCAGCCAGCCGGTGCGGTGCATCATGTGCAGGTTGTCATAGAGCTTGGTATCGGTGGCGGCGGCCACCAGCGTGGCGCTGGAGGAGGCCGGCGAGCAGCGGTCGCCGAAGTAGGCGCCGGCCACGATGGTCCCCGCCGTGATGGCCACGCTGACGCCGCCGGAGCGGGCCAAGGCCATCAGGATCACGCCCAGGGTGCCCACCACGCCGAAGGACGTGCCCAGGGCGTAGGAGATGAAGCTGGTCAGCAGGAACGTCACCAGCAGGAACAGCTGCGGCGTGATGATACGCAGCCCGTGATAGATGAAGAAGGCGATGGTCCCGGCGCTGCGCCACAGGGCGGTGATGGCGCCGATGAGCATGTAGATCACGATCACGCAGCACATTTTGCGGCCCTGCTCCCAGGCGGCGTCCCACATGGCCCGCACGGTCATCCCGCGGCGCAGGCCCAGGGCGGCGAAGGCTGCTATGCCCACCCATATCGCAAGGATCAGGGACTGGCCCAAAAGGATGCAGAGACCCACTGCGGCCAGAAACAGCAGAAAACAGAAGACAGCGCCCATGTTACCTCCCCGGGATGGTCAGCGTCATGCGGCAGCACAGATCATCCAGGTCGCTGTCGGTGGCGGCGGGAAGGCGCAGGCGTCCCCCGCATTTGGCACAGGTCAGGTCCACCGCGCCGCGGCGCACCTGCATGGTATATTCGTGGCTGCCGCAGGCACAGGCGATACCGTCCCGGGCGGCGATATCCTTCAGCTCGGACAGCACCTCGTACATGATGACGTTGTCGGTGAAGGCCTCGTCGGGGCCGGCCTTTTCCTTGGCCACCCGCAGGGCCAGACCCTCCATGGCCTTTCGCACCTGGGCCTCCTCGCCGATGTAGCAGCACAGCTCCTGTTTTACCGGGCAGGCCAGGCCGATGCCCCGGCCGTGCAGCAGCGCACCGGCGTCGCACTCCGCCTGGTGGTGCCCGCCGCACACGCCGCAGGGCACCTGAAGCCGGAAGCGCAGGCCGTCCGTCTCGGCGGTCAGAGCTTCTTTGCCGCATTCGCATTCCATCCGCGCCGCGGCGGCGTTCAGGGCGAAAACGCTGCGGCTGTGCAGCACGGCCTTGCCGCAGGCCGGACAGATATATCCAAAGCTACGCATTTCTTCCATGACATACGCTCCTTTGTCAACCAAAAGTCACAACAAGTTCCTGTATTATATACCATTTATTCGCTGTTTTCCAGTATTGCGGGAAAAAGAGTTTTACATTATAATGGCGCCGTTATCCCACGCTTCAAAGGATGTGATACCGTGCAGAACAGGAGCTTTGCCGCAGCGGTGAAGGCGGCGTTTCCCCATACCATCCCCATTATGACCGGCTATCTGGCCGTAGGCATGGCCTACGGCGTGCTGATGGCCTCCAAGGGCTACAGCTTTCTGTGGGCCGGCTTTGTCAGTGCCTTTGCCTTCTGCGGCAGTATGCAGTATGTGGCGATCACGCTGCTGACAACGGCCTTTGATCCACTGCAGGCCTTTGTGCTGAGCCTGATGGTCAACGCCCGGCACCTGTTTTTCTCGCTGGCGCTGCTGCCCAAGTACCGGGGACTGGGCAGGCTGCGGTATTTTATGATCTATACCCTCAGTGACGAGAACTTTTCCCTCTCCTCCTCGGTGGAGCCGCCGGAGGACACGGACCCCACGCTGTTCTACTTTGCCATGAGCTTCCTGACCTGGCTGTACTGGGTGGCGTTCTCCATGCTGGGTGGCCTGCTGGGCGGGCTCATCACCTTTGATATCACCGGCATCGACTTTGCCCTGACGGCGCTGTTCGTGGTGCTGTTCATCGAGCAGATCGTCAAGAAAGAGAACCGTGCCCCCGGTGCTGCCGGTCTGGTGTGCGCTGTGGCGGGTCTGGCCGTTTTCGGCGCGGACAACATGGTCATCCCGGCCATGGTGCTGACCCTGGCGGTCCTGCTGCTGGGAAGGAGGAAGCTATGCGCCTAGACACAATACATTCCCTGATCATCGTGGCGATGGTGGCGCTGGCCACCCAGATCACCCGATGGACGCCGTTCCTGCTGTTCTCTGGGGACAAGAAGCTGCCGAAGGTGGTGGAGGACCTGGGCAGGCTGCTGCCGCCGGCCATGATGGGCCTGCTGGTGGTGTATAGCCTGCGCAGCACCGACCTTCTGGGCGGCAGCCACGGCATTCCGGAGGCCATCGCCGTGGCGGTGACAGCCGGGCTGCACCTGTGGCGGCGGAACACGCTGCTGTCCATCCTGGCGGGCACCGCCTGCTATATGCTGCTGGTACAGCTGGTGTTTTGAAGATCTGCGAAAGCGCCGTCCCGCGGGACGGCGCTTTCATATTTTCCCGCAAACAGCGCACACTACGGCCAATGCTATGTTTGCGAGGTGCGTATCATGGACGTAAAACGCTTGAGCCGGCAGACCTGCCGGTTTTTGCAGCCGCCGGGAGTGGTCAGCTTTGCGGCGGTGGCGGGAAAGCTGGAGGGCGAGGGGCCGCTGGGCGGCTGCTTCGACGCTGTGGGGACGGATGCCTTCTGTGGGAAAAAGACCTGGGAACAGGGCGAGGCACAGATGCAGGCGGATGCCCTGCGTCTGGCCCTGCAAAAGGGCGGGTTGGCGGCGGAGGACGTGGACTGCGCCTTCGCCGGGGATCTGCTGAACCAGAACATTGGGGCCACGTTTGCCCTGCGGGATTTCAATATTCCCTTCTACGGGGTATATGGGGCCTGCTCTACTATGGGGGAGACACTGTCGCTGGCCGCTATGGCCGTGGCCTCCGGCGCGGTCCGTATGGCGGCGGCGCAGACCTCCTCCCACTTCTGCACGGCGGAGAGGCAGTATCGGATGCCTCTGCCCTACGGCAGCCAGCGTTCTCCTACTGCCCAGTGGACGGCCACAGCGGCGGGGTGCTGCATTCTGGGGGCCCAGGCGGAGGGACCGTATATCACCCATGTGACCCGGGGACGCATCGTGGATCTGGGTGTGACGGACATGACCAACATGGGCGCGGCCATGGCACCGGCGGCCTTCGACACCCTGCAGGCAGTGTTCCGGGACACCGGCACCGTACCCGGGGACTATGACCTGATCCTCACCGGCGACCTGGGCGATGTGGGCAGCCGCATCGTGCTGGAGCTGTTCGCCCGGGAAGGCGTGACGCTGGAGAATTACACCGACTGCGGACTGATGCTCTATGACCGGAAGAGACAGGATATGCACGCCGGCGGCAGCGGATGCGGCTGCTCTGCGGCGGTGCTCTGCGGCTATCTGCTGCCGGAGATGCGCCGGGGCCGGTGGCGGCGGGTGCTGTTCGCCCCCACCGGGGCGCTGCTGAGCCCCACCAGTTCATTTCAAGGGGAGAGCATACCGGGCATCTGCCACGCGGTGGTGCTGGACCGGACGAAGGAGGATGCGTGATGGAGTATCTCAATGCCTTTCTCTGCGGCGGGCTGCTGTGCGCCGTGGGCCAGATCATTCTGGACAAGACAAGCCTGACCCCGGCCCGTATTCTGACGGGCTATGTGGTGGCGGGCGTGCTGCTGCAGGCTGTGGGTGTGTATCAGTATATCGTGGACTGGGGCGGCGCCGGGGCCACCGTGCCGCTGACGGGCTTTGGCTATTCCCTGGCGAAGGGCGTGGCCAAAGCGGTGGCGGAGGACGGCTTGCTGGGTGTGCTCACCGGCGGATTGACCGCCACCTCCGGCGGCATCGCCGCAGCGGTGGTGTTTTCCTTGTTGGCGGCGCTGCTGGTGCGGCCCAAAGAAAAACGTTGACAAATACCCGGTGGGGGTATATAATGCGACCGTGATCAAAAATACCCCCAGGAGGTATACGACTGTGGAAAATACTTGTTGCTGCTGCCAGGGAAAGACCAAGCACCGCACGCCAGAGGAGCAGAAAAAACTCCTGAACCGCCTGTGCCGCATTGAAGGGCAGGTGCGGGGCCTGCAGGAGATGCTGCAGAAGGACGCCTACTGTCCCGACATTCTGATACAGGTATCCGCCGTGGGCGCGGCACTGAACAGCTTTAGTAAAGAGCTGCTGGCTACCCACATCCGCACCTGCGTGGCGGACGGTATCCGACAGGGGGACGACGAGGTCATCGACGAACTGGTGACCACGCTGCAAAAGCTGATGAAATAAGGAGATGGCAGTATGACAGAGAAATTCGTCATCACCGGCATGACCTGCGCCGCCTGCGCCGCCCATGTGGAGAAGGCCGCGGCTTCGGTGCCCGGCGTACACAGCGCGTCGGTAAATCTGATGCTGGGCTCCCTGGTGTGCGACAGGGACGAGAATGTGGATCCCGCCGCCATTGTGGCCGCCGTGACGGCGGCGGGCTACGGCGCCGTGCCGGAGAGCGAGGCCCGGCGGGACCTGCACGCGGAGCAGGACGCGGCGGTAAAGGCCATGGGCCGCCGGCTGCTATGGTCGGTGGTGTGTCTGGTGCCGCTGTTTTACCTGAGCATGGGGCACATGATGGGGCTGCCGGTGCCCATGTTCATGCACACACAGCCCTTGCTGTCGGCCTTTGTGCTGCTGGCGCTGACGGTGCCCATACTGATTTTGAACCGCAGTTATTTCACCGTGGGATTTTCTCGGCTGTTCAAGGGTGTGCCCAATATGGACTCGCTGGTGGCGCTGGGCGCGGCGGCGGGGCTGGTGTACAGCCTGATCGAGATGGGCCTGCTGGCGGCGGGAAAGGTCACGGGTATGCCGGACCTGTACTTCGAGTCGGCGGGCATGATATTGGCGCTGGTGACGGTAGGTAAGTACCTGGAGGAGCGCTCCAAGGGCAAGACGACCGGAGCCATCACCGCCCTGCTGGCGCTGGCGCCGGAGTCCGCCGTGGTGCGCCGGGACGGCAAGGAGGTCACCGTCCCCACCGAGGACATCAAGGCCGGCGAGACGGTCATCGTCCGGCAGGGGGGGCGTATCCCCGTGGACGGCACCGTGACGGCGGGCAGCGGCACCGTGGACGAGTCCGCCCTTACCGGCGAGAGTATGCCGGTGGAGAAGACTGTGGGCGGCAAGGCGGTGTCCGCCACCATCCTCACCGGCGGCTATCTGGAGCTGACGGCGGACCGGGTAGGTGCGGATACCACTCTGTCCCAGATCATTCAGCTGATGGAGCAGGCCGCCAGCGGCAAGGCACCCATCAGCCGTCTGGCGGATAAGATCAGTGCCGTGTTCGTGCCGGTGGTCATTTCCATCGCGCTGCTGGCGGCTATCCTGTGGGCTGCGGTGGGCGGCATGGATGTGCGCTTCTGCCTGTCCATCGCCATCGCCGTGTTGGTGATCTCCTGCCCCTGCGCTCTGGGCCTGGCCACGCCGGTGGCGATCACTGTGGCCACGGGCAAGGCGGCGGAGCAGGGTATTCTGGTAAAGTCCGCCGCCAGCCTGGAGCTGATGGGCCGGGTGGATACGGTGGTGCTGGACAAGACCGGTACCGTCACCGAGGGTAAGCCCCGGGTGACGGATCTGCTGTGCGCCGGCGGCATGACCGAGGATACGCTGCTGTCCGCCGCCGCGTCGCTGGAAAAGCCCTCCGAGCATCCGCTGGCCGGGGCCATTGTGGCCGAGGCGGAAAAGCGCGGTTTGGTCCTGCGGCCGGTGTCCGACTTTGCCGCTGTGGCCGGCGGCGGTGTTGCCGCCCGGGCGGAGGGTATCGTGCTGCTGGCGGGCAATGAGGCGTTTATGGAGACGTCCGGCGTGGCCGTCAGCGAGGAGATGAAATCCGGTGCGGCCAGACTGGCGGAGGACGGCAAAACGCCGCTGTTTATCGCCGCAGGTACATCGCTGCTGGGGGTCATCGCCGTGGCGGACGTGGTGAAGGCGGACAGCGCCGCCGCCATTGCCGCCCTGCGGGAGATGGGCTGCGACGTGGTGCTGCTCACCGGCGACAACCAGCGCACGGCGGACGCCATCGCCCGGCAGGTGGGCGTCAGCCGGGTCATTGCCCAGGTGCTGCCCCAGGACAAGGCCCGGGTGGTGCAGGAATTGCAGGCCGAGGGCAAGAGGGTGGCCATGGTGGGCGACGGCATCAACCTGTCTCTTATACACATCTGACGCTGCCGACGACGGAGAGAG
>ENA-OZGN01000292-OZGN01000292.1-human-gut-metagenome-genome-assembly--contig:-NODE-292-length-17341-cov-5.422076_pt1 | contig 17341 bp, 18 predicted proteins | sample MGYA00245115_ERZ653655 | MGnify/ENA primary metagenome ERZ653655 (study PRJEB26926, sample SAMN06165105) | human gut metagenome | biome: ENVO:00009003; feature: ENVO:2100002; material: ENVO:00002003... | reverse complement strand
CTCTCCGTCGTCGGCAGCGTCAGATGTGTATAAGAGACAGATATTTATGCGCGACATTGAAATTGTTCATCAGCCGAGCGGCAAGCCCGAGCTGTATTTGCAGAACGGTGCCCGCCGGCGGCTGGAGGAAATCTGCGGCGGAGCCGCATTTAAAATCCATGTGACGATGACCGATGATTATCCCTGGGCACAGGCCTTTGTAATTATTGAGATTATTTAAACTTTGGGGTTGATATAATAAAAATAATCGCTAGTATGTAAGACATTGTTTTAGAAAAGGGCATCATTCATGTTTTTCTCTAAAATAATAAGAATAAAAACAAAGAATTATGAGGAAGAAAGATGGAGAAAGAAGAGAGCCTGGCCGATACTGTCAAAACGGTGTTTTATGCGGTTGTCATCGCGATTTTAATTCGCACGTTTTTGTTTGAACCGTTCAAAATTCCGTCGGGTTCGATGTATCCGACCTTGTATGTCGGCGATTATCTGTTCGTTTCCAAATATACTTACGGTTATTCCAAACATTCGCTGCCGTTTTCGCTGCCGCTGTTTAACGGACGCATATGGGAAGACATGCCGCAGCGCGGCGATGTCGTGGTCTTTAAGTTTCCGCAGGACAACAAGACCGATTTCATCAAACGCATTATCGGCCTGCCCGGCGATAAGGTAAAAATGAGCGGCGGCCGCCTGTATATCAACGGCAAGGCCGTTTCCCGCGAAGATGCGGGAGATTTCGTCATTCGTGATGAAGGCGGCAATGCCGAGCGTTTCCATCAGTATACCGAAACGCTGCCGGAGGGATTTAAACATACGATTATTGAAATTTCCGATAAGGAAAATGCCGACAATACGCTTGAGGTGACAGTGCCGCAGGGAAGTTTCTTCGTAATGGGCGACAATCGCGACAAGTCTAACGACAGCCGTTTTGACGTCGGTTTCGTGCCGTTCGAAAATCTGGTCGGCAAGGCGCGTTTTCTGTTTTTCTCACATAATGACGAGGGCGCATGGTACAAGCCCTGGACCTGGCCGAAGAAAATCCGCTGGGAACGTCTGTTTGACAAAATCAAATAGTTTTACTGCGAACCTTGACAGAGGAAAGCGGAATGGAAAATTTGCAGAAACTTGAAAAAATTCTCGGTTATGAGTTTAAGAACAAACAGCTGCTCCGACAGGCGCTGACTCACAGCAGCTATTCGTCGCGGCTGAGCGAAAATTACGAACGGCTGGAGTTTTTGGGCGACAGGGTGCTGGGGCTGACGATTGCGGCACTTTTGTATAGGATGTTTCCCAATGAGCCGGAAGGCAGCCTCTCGCAGCGGCATACCGGTCTGGTTAACAAGGACTGCGTTTCCGAAACGGCGCGGCGGCTTGGTTTGGACAGGTTTGTCATTGTTGCCAACGAGGAAATCCGCGAGAACGAAAACGTGCTTTGCGATGTCTGCGAAGCGGTCATCGGCGCCATATTTATTGATGCCGGCTGCGAGCAGGCGGTCGAATTTGTCAACGAACATTGGAAAGAACTGATAGACAAGAATGTGGCGCCCCCGAAAGACGCCAAGACGCTGTTGCAGGAAACGGCGCATAATTTGGGATTGGGCGTGCCTCAGTACAGGCTGGTCAGCCGCGAAGGCAGCGAGCATGAGCCTTTGTTTCATATGGAAGTCGTTTTTCCCGGAGGCACGGCCGAAGCGGGGAGCGGCCGCAACAAAAAGCTGGCCGAACAGGAAGCGGCAGCCAAAATGCTGGCAAAGCTGGGTATTAAAAATGGCTGATGCGTTTTCTTCTCAGACGCGCTGCGGTTTTGTGGCCCTCATCGGGGCGCCGAATGCCGGAAAGTCGACGATAACCAATAATTTTGTCGGCTCCAAGGTGTCGATTGTGTCGCCGAAAGTGCAGACGACCCGCACATTGGTCAAAGGCATCGGCATTTATGACAATACGCAGATAATTTTTCTGGATACGCCGGGAATCTTTAAGCCCAAGCGCCGGCTTGACCGCGCGATGGTCGCTTCGGCCTGGAGCGGGGTGGGCGACGCTGACATAACGGTTCTGGTCGTTGATGCTCGCCGCGGTTTTGACGACGAAACGCAGTCGATTGTCGCCAGGCTTAATAAGAACAAAATTGAAGCGGTACTGGTTCTGAACAAAATTGATTTGGTTCAAAAGGAAAAGCTGTTGGAGCTGAGTGCTAAAATCAATGCGGCCGGAAAATTCAGAGAAACGTTTATGGTTTCGGCGCTGACCGGCCGCCAGATTGACGAATTTTACAAATATCTGGCCGACAATTTGCCGGTCAGTCCGTGGTATTATCCCGAAGATCAGATTTCGGACATGCCGCTGAAACTTTTGGCTGCGGAAATTGTCCGCGAAAAGCTGTTTTTGTTTCTGCGGCAGGAACTCCCGTATGCGCTGACGGTTGAACCCGAGTTGTGGGAGCGGCGAGAAGACGGTACGGTTCGGGCCGAAATCACGATTTATGTCGAGCGTGACAGCCAGAAGATAATTGTTCTGGGCAAGGGCGGCGCAATGATTAAACGCATCGGTCAGGCGGCGCGCCGGGAAATTGAGGAGTTGCTGGAAGAGCGGATTCATCTTTTCCTGTTTGTAAAAGTCCGCGAGAACTGGGGCGACGATCCGGCCCGCTATGCGGATTGGGGACTTAATTTCAACGCCTGAGATTTTTTGTTTGCTTTTCGTGTCGTTTTTTCGGGTGGCGATAATTATATCTTTGCCGAAGGAGGTATGAAATGAGAAAAGGTCTGATTTTAACGGCCGGTTTATGGCTGGCCGCCTGTACTCCGAAAACAGAAAGCGTTTGCGGCGTGTATCAGGGGACGCTGCCGGCGGCGGATGCACCGGGAATCGAAACCACGCTGACTTTCGGCGAAGACAATCAGGTGTTGCAACGTCTGGTGTACATCGGCAAAAAGGACGGCATTTTTACCGACAGGGGAACTTTTTCGGCGGACGGCAGTATTGTCGCGGTAACGCTTTCCGGGGAAGAACCTTCCTATTATCGGCTCGAGAGGGGGCAGCTGCGCCGTCTTGATATGGATATGCAGCCTGTGGAAGGGCCTTTGGCGGATTATTATATTCTGAAAAAAGTTAAAAGCTGTCGGTAAGACAAAAATAAAGGCGGTTCCATCATTGGTAGACAGAAAAACATGTAGTTTCATTAATAGTTGACTCTTCCGACAAATCAGTGTATCCTGATATTCAGATATGGACTTCAATTCTGAACTTTCGGGAGAACGATCATGCGAAATCTGCTTCTATCTTCTGCAACTCTACTGCTGGTACCGGCCGTTTCCATGGCCGCTCCCGGTTTCATCACATATACACACACAGACACACCTATTGAGTTGAAGCCCATATCCGACCTTTCCTCTTCCCTTAAACTCGCCTCAATCTGTTTTCTCGGCGTCGGCGACTGTGATCCCAATGCCGGGTTCGGAACCGGGGACGATTATGGCATGGATACGGTTCAGCAATGTCTGAATGAGGGATATACCAAACAGAACTGCAATTCGGTGCAGACGGTTGACGGTGTTTGTCCGTATAATTCCGCCTACGGGCTTGGATGCAAATGCGCTCCTGATCTGGTAAGCTGTCCGGCAGGGCAAACCGGGGTCGGAGAGAGCTGCGGCGGCAAGTATGTTTCCTGTCAATGCAATCCGGCACTGGTCAGTTGTGCCTCAAATCAGGTCGGTCAAGGCGCTTCCTGCGGCGGCAGATATGAAAGCTGCGGCTGCAAGCTTGAATATAAATATACTTCATCCAACTGTTCTTATCCGCGTTCGGTATCGGGTGCTTCCTGCGGCGGACAATATACCGGCTGCGACTGCCCGTCCGGGGTTGCTGAAGGGCAATACGGCTGCGATGAATATTATCCGTCGCCCTGTTCTTCGGTTTGCAAAAGCGCCAATGCCGACAACTGTCAGAACCGGGAAGCGGTCTCCACGCCGTACGGCTGTGCTGAGTATTGGGAAGACTGTCCGTCCAAATGCAAAACGGCTTATAACGACAATTGTCGGAACCGGACCGAAGTTTCCTGTCAGTTCGGCTGTGCTTCGTATTTTGGGGATTGTTTGTCCAAATGCCAGTCCTGTGAAAACGACAACTGCGGCAATCGTACGGCGGTTGATGCGCCGTATGGCTGCCAAACTTACTGGAGCGACTGTTCATCGAAATGTCAGACGGCTTATCCGGACAATTGCAGAAACAAAACGGCGGTTATCGGTTCCTGTCCGGCAAATGCAACCTGTTCCTACTTTTCCGACTGTTCCTCCAAAATCAGTTCCTGGAACTGTAACGACGGGTATGTTAAGTCCGGTAATGAGTGTGTTGCCGAAAAGAAAGGCACTTGTGAGGATTATGGATATTCTTCGACGGAGCCTTTGGGAAAGAAATGTAGGATCAGATTGGTACCCGAACTGTCAACAATCTGTTATACGGACGATTGCAAGCAATGCCAGCTGAACTTGAAATGTGTCAATGGCTGCGCTAAATATAATATGCCTGAGAATTCAGTGGGGGATATTTACGGTTGTCCGAGGGTTTGCGTTTCCTGCAACAAGGCGCCGGTAACGAAGCCGGATTGCGGTTCACAGTCGCTGATATCGTGCAACGGAACTTATTACTGTTGCGAGCCGCGTTTTGCCAGCTGTTATTATACGACGCCGCATGACGGTCCGAACGGAACGACAACTTATGTATGTTCTGTGGCCGGTAAAGTGTCAAGCAGCATTGACGGCGTTGTTGAGGGGGTTACGGCGGTTGAGGGCGTTACGATAGTTCCTTAGCCTCGGCCGCGTGATAAAAAAATCCGTCCTTTTTCAAGGACGGATTTTTTTATAACCAGCGTTTTAAAATTTGGCACGACATTTGCATAGGTGTATTCAACGAAAGAAATTATCCAAACGATTGGGGAGAATATAATGGATAATACGAAATACATAGCCTTGTCGCGTCAGATGGCTTTGTGGAAGCAGATGGACATTGTTTCCAACAACATGGCCAACATGAACACTTCCGGCTACAAGCAGGACGACGCGATATTTGCTTCGTATCTGACGCAGACCAAAAATGCCGAGGGGTTCGGCAGGGTTCCCGTCTATTTTACGCAGGATTTCGGAATGTATAAGGATTTCAAGGAAGGCGCCATTGTCCATACCGGAAATACTTTCGATCTGGCTTTGCAGGGGGACGCTTTCTTTGCGATTGAAACGCCGGAAGGCGAGAGATATACGCGCAAGGGTCAGTTTCAGCTTGACGCCGACGGACAGCTGGTAACCAGCGAGGGGTATGCCGTTATGTCTGAGAACAACGAGCCTTTCTTTATTGCACCCGGCGAGACCGAAATTTCGGTTGCGGAAAACGGCGAGGTCTTTACCGAAAACGGCGTTATCGGGCGGATTAAGACTGTTTCGTTTGCCAACAATCAGAAACTTTTAAAAGTTGCCGACACGATGTTTGAGAATACGGCCGGGAATATGATGCAGCCGGCGGCAAATGCCAAAGTGGTTCAGGGTGCCGTCGAAAAGTCGAACGTCGATCCGATTACGGAAATGACCAAGATGATTAAACTGCAACGCTCCTATGAGATGGTTCAGTCAATGATTGACGAGGAGCATGACCGGATTTCGAACACTATCAGCACTTATTCGCAATTAGCTTAAGCAAGGGGAAAAGAAAATGAGATCATTAGCAATCGGCGCAACGGGAATGCTGGCACAGCAGACCAACGTGGACGTTATTTCCAACAACATCGCCAACATGAACACTACGGCCTATACGAAAAGAAGAGCCGAATTTAACGATCTTCTGTATCAGAACATTATCCGTCCGGGTTCGGCGTCGACGTCTTCCGACACGATTGTGCCGTCCGGCATTCAGCTGGGTCTCGGCGTCAGAACCGCCGCCGTCTACCGCATTACCGACGGCACCAGCCTGACCAATACCAACAACACGCTGGACCTGGCCATTCGCGGCCGCGGTTACTTTCAGATTGAACTGCCGGAAGGCAAGGGAACGGCTTATACCCGCGACGGCGCCTTTCAGCGCAACGGCGACGGCGTTATCGTGACGCACGACGGTTATGTGGTTCAGCCGGAAATTACCATTCCCGACGATGCGGTTGAGATTTACGTCAACAATTCGGGCGAGGTCTGGATTAAGCAGGACGGCGAAACCGACGAAACCAATGTCGGACAGCTGGAACTGGCGACGTTTCCAAACGAGGCCGGACTGGAAGCCATGGGACAGAACCTGTTTCTGGAGACCGAAGCTTCCGGCGCGCCGATTATTGACAATCCGGACACCGAATCTTTCGGTTCGGTTCTGCAGGGCTATCTGGAAACTTCGAACGTCAATCCGGTGGCCGAAATTACCGAGCTGGTCTCGGCGCAGCGCGCTTATGAGATGAACTCGAAAATCATTCAGACTTCTGACCAGATGCTCAGCACGATTACGTCGCTGAGATAACGGACGGATGTCAGGGGGAGTTATGATGAAATTCTTTTTAGCCGCAGTTTTGACGTTATGCCGAATTAGTATGGCAAATGCAGAGAATCTGCTGATTGTGGGGGAAGATGAAATCAGACAGGCAATTGAAGAGGAATTTGTCGAGCAGGGACAAAATCAGGCGCTGGATGTGGAATTTTTTGGTGGGCAAACCGTCTTTCATATCGAAAATGCTCAAAAAGCTAAAATTCTGGTCTCTGGTCTGAAAATGGACGAATTGCAGAACCGTTTTTCGTGCAATGCGGAAATTTTTGCCGACGGCAAGTCCTATGCCCGGACGAACATTACCGGCCGCTATTTTCTGCTGAGCGAGATTTGGGTTCCGTCGCAGAATATTCAGAAAGGCGAAGTCATTGCTCCCGAAATGCTGAAGCAGATTACCGTCCGTCAGAACCGGATCAAGCCGAGTTTTGTCACCGATAAGGAGCGGCTGGCCGGCAAGGAAGCCAAAAAGCTGCTGAAGGAAGGCAAAATCGTCATGGACAGGGATATCGGCAATCAGGTGCTGATTAAAAAAGGTGACGTCGTGACCGTGGTTTACCGAACCGACAAGATGCAGATTACGGCCAAGGTTGAGGCTTTGGGCGACGGCGGCAAGGGCGACAAAATCGAGATGCTTAATCCGAAAAGCAAGAAAACGCTGTTCGGCCGCGTTATTGACAAAGATACCGTAGAAGCGGAAATCCAATAGAAGGGGACTATTGACATGAACAACAACCAAAGTTTTGCGAAGATGACGGCAGTTTTGCTGATGGCAACGGCCCTGAGCGGCTGCAACGCCTGGAGCCGCATCAGAAACATCGGCGCAGAGCCGCCGCTGACCCCGATTGAAAACCCGGTGACGGCGCCCAACTATCAGCCGGTGTCGATGCCGATGCCCGAACAACCGGAACATTATGCCGGCGCCAATTCGCTGTGGCGCGCGGGTTCTTCAGGCTTTTTCAAAGACCAGCGGGCTTCCAAGGTGGGCGACATCATTACGGTTAACGTTTCGGCTTCAGATGCGGCCAAGCTGGAGAACGAAACCGAACAGACCCGCGACAACAACTCGGATACGGTCGGCGTGAGCAGATTGTTCGGTTATGAGGAATATGCCAAGGATTATCTGCCGGATTCCGTTATTCCGGCCAACCTGGTTGACGTTCAGTCAGATCATGACGTTTCCGGCGAAGGCAAAATCGACCGCAGCGAGAAAATCGACGTGACTATGGCGGCGATTGTTACGCAGGTGTTGCCGAACGGCAATCTGGTTATTGAAGGCACGCAGGAAATCCGGGTCAACTACGAGCTTCGCCAGCTGACCGTCAGAGGCATTATCCGCCGGGCGGACATTTCTTCCGACAACTCGATTGAGTCGAGCAAAATTGCCGAGCTTCGCGTTTCCTACGGCGGCCAGGGCACGATTTCCGACATGCAGCAGCCCCGATACGGACGCCAGCTGCTGGACATTATCGCGCCGTTCTAAGTTTTTTTGCAAGTTCCCCTATTATTATGTTGACGCTTTTAAAGAAAAAATCTCCCCATTTTTTCTTTATATGCAGAGTTTCCCCAAGCTCTGTATTTTTCCTGAAAGAAAAGTCTGTCTTTTTTCCCCTATTATAAGGCAGACTTTTTTCAGGGTATTAACTGAAATTAACTGTTTAAAAAGATAATCGGATAGATTATATATTTTTGTGATAACCCTATAAGTTTTAAGGAAGCTGAGATGAACAACAAAATAGACCAAGTTAAGAATGCTGAAAACGAAGCCGTTATTCTGCTGAATCACGCAATGGCTCTGGCGAAAGCCTCGACCAGCAGCGATGAACTGGAGATTGTTTCGGTTTTGGACAGCAATTTGAAACTTTGGGTGGAAATAGAAACATCACTTAAAAGTGCAAAGAATTTGCTTCCCGAAGATATTAAAACAAACCTTATCAAACTGTCGCGTTTCGTTGAGCGCATGACCCTGTCCAAAGGCAGCAAAATGAGCAAATCCGATTTTGACTGCCTGATTAATATCAATATGCAGATTTCGGAAGGTTTGATTGAGGCGGTTAAAAACAATCTGGCGACGGAAGAAGCCTTTTCGCTGCTGAAATGTGCCATTGATCTGTCGATGGCCCGCGAAAACGGCGACGCCAAAGAACTGGTCAGCGCTTTGGACAACAACATGCAGCTTTGGGTTTACATTAAAACCCTGGCTTCCAAACATGACAATCCGCTGCCGCCGGAAACCAAAAACAATCTGATTAAGCTGGCCGATTATGTTTCCAGCAAGACGCTGGAAATCGGCAAAAATGTCGATGACATCAATCAGAAAACCCTTGATTCGATGATTATGACCAATCTGCAGATTTCCGAAGGTCTGATGACCAAGAGAATTGCCTGTTGAAAGGAACGGTAGTTAAAAAATCCCCGGAGAATGAAACACCCGGGGATTTTTTGTGTTTGGGCCGCGTTACATATAACCGCATTCGACGCCGTTGGGTTCGCAACATTCTCGCGTGACGTATTCTCCACAGCTGTTGTAATATGGCGGAAAGGCATTTTCCGGATCGGAAGCCCAAATTGTTTCGCATTGGTAAAATTTTTGCTGGCAGACGGACAACCAGTCGGTGGTTTGTGTTTTTTTGCAGGAGCTTCCTTCTTGTTTATACCCGGAGTTGCAGGACCAGCTCTGAATTTTGGAGGAGCAGTCGGAGAAATAGGAGCAGGTCGCGTTTGCCGGACAAGACCCGATAACCGCCGTTCTGTTCCGGCAATTGTCAGCATAACAGGTTTGGCACTTGGAAGAACAATCGCCCCAATAGGACTGACAGCCGTAAGAACAGTTTGCCGCAGTCCGGTTTCGGCAGTTGTCGTTGTATTTAGTTTTGCATTTGCTGGAACAGTCGGCCCAGTATTCGGCGCAGCCGTAAGGTGTCGATACGGCCGTGCGGTTGCGGCAGTTGTCGGCATAGGCTTTCTTGCAGACCGAAGAGCAAGGCGAAGGATAATATTCTTCGCAACCGTAGCTTCCCGAACTTACGCCCGACGGACAGGAGCAGCCGGTGTATTTGCCCCCGCAACTGGCGCCCGATACCGAACGCGGCGAGGTACAGTTGGAAGAGTTGTATATATATTCGCTCTTGCAGACGCAGGACTGATACTTTCCGCCGCAGCTGGCTCCTTGTCCGGTTTGGTTTGATGCGCAGCTGACCAGAGCCGGGTCGCATTTGCAGGAAGCGTATTTACCGCCGCAGCTGTCGCCGACACCGACCTGTCCGGCGAGACAGCTTATCAGATTAGACACGCACTTGCAGCCTTTGCCGTAGGCAGAGTTATAGGGACAAACGCCGTCAATCGTCTGCACGGAATTGCAGTTCTGTTTGGAAAAACCTTCGTTCAGACATTGGCTGGTGGTGTTGACGGTATAATCGTCATTGCCGCCGCTTGAACTGCCAGATGAAGCAAAGCCGACGTTGGGATCGCAGTCGCCGACGCCGAGAAAGCAGATGCCTGCGGTTTTATAGGCTTTGTCGGGTTGTTCAAACTGAAAGGCGGACTTCGGTTCGGGTGTGTATGTCAGTGTGTGTGCAGGTAAGCCGGAGGCAATGGTTAGCCTGGGGAACATAAGAGCCGTTCCGGAAAGCAAAGAGAACATTAAAACAGATTTCTTCATAGTATCACCTCGCGACAAAGTTAGAACCGAAGCCCGCAGTGGGCAGACAGGAAGGAAGAAGAGGATAAGCTTAAATAAAGGATACGAAGAAAGGATATCCGCCCGCGACGGAGAAAGACCGCCAAGGACAAACTTCAAAATCCACACCTATCAAGTATCAGGATAAGCTAATTTGTGGAAAGAGTCAACCATTAATGAAACTACAAATTTTTCTGTCTACCAATGATGGAACTACATAAAATTTTTTTGGCTATATGAGCCGGTTATACACATTGAAGTCTGGGCGGTTGCAAATTTGCGTGTTAGTCCTTATAACTTTAGGTAAGCAAGGAGAATTAAAATATGTTCTTTTCAAAGTTTGAGAGACTGGTGGCGCGGCGGTATCTGAAAGCCAAGCGCCGCGAGGGCTTTATTTCGGTAATTACCGGCTTTGCCTTTACGGGAATTGCGCTCGGCGTAGCGACGCTGATTATCGTAATGTCGGTAATGAACGGTTTCCGGCATGAGCTTTTGTCGCGTATTTTGGGCATTAACGGCCATATCGGCATTATGGCGGTGGCGGGCGTGCCGTTCAACAATTATCCGGAGGCAGTCAGGGAAATCGGCACTTTTGAACATGTGCAGACGGTAATACCGATGATTGAGCGCCAGCTGCTGGTTTCTTCCGGCACGACGGCGGAAGGTGCGATGGTGCGCGGTATTGCCAAAGAAGACCTTTTGAAGAAAAAAATTTTGAAAGATAGCCTGATTCATGTCGATGTTGACGATTTTTCCGGAAACAACGTTATTGTCGGCGCGCGTCTGGCGCAGAAGATGGGGCTGATTCCGGGGGACGAAATCACGCTGATTTCGCCGAACGGCAAAGTGACGGCTTTCGGCACGGTGCCGCGGATGAAATCTTACAAGATTATCGGTACTTTCGAAGTCGGCATGTATGAATATGATTCGAATTTTATCTTCATGCCGCTTGCGGCGGCGCAGACCTATTTCGGCATGAAGGGCGCCGTCAGCAATATTGATGTGACGCTCGACAACGACGCGCATCTGCGCGAGGTGCGTAAGGCGATTGAGGAAAGCGTCGGCGCCGGCGCGTATATTTATGACTGGAAACAGACCAATTCGGCTTTCTTTAATGCGATTGCGGTCGAACGCAACGTGATGTTCATTATTCTGACGCTGATAATTCTGGTGGCGGCGTTTAATATCGTTACCGGACTGATTATGTTGGTTAAGGACAAGGGGCGCGACATTGCCGTTCTGCGGACGATGGGGGCGACCAAGGGAATGATTATGCGCATCTTTTTTATGGACGGGGCTTTTATCGGCGTGGTCGGCACGGCTATCGGTCTGGCGCTGGGCGTGTTGTTCTGCAACAATATTGAGGCAATCCGGCAGTTTTTGCAGAACATTTCGGGACGGGAACTGTTTTCGGCCGAGATTTATTTTCTGTCGCAGCTGCCGGCCGAGATTGATTATGTCGAGGTTTCGGTCGTGGTGATAATTTCGCTGCTGCTTTCGTTCCTGGCAACGATTTATCCGGCCTACAGGGCGGCCAAGTTTGATCCGGTGGAGGCTTTGCGCTATGAATAATGTCAAACCGACCTTGTGTCTGAAAAAAATCAGTAAAAGCTTTAAGCAGGGAAGCCAGAATCTGGAGGTGCTGAAAGGCGTTGATCTTGAGATTATGCCGGGCGAGATTGTGGCGCTGATCGGCCCGTCGGGTTCGGGAAAGTCGACCTTGTTGCAAATTGCCGGGCTGCTGGACCGGCCGAGCAAAGGCGAAATAACGCTTGACGAAATGAAATGCAGCAAACTCGGCGACGGGATGCGGACGGCACTGCGCCGCGATTACCTCGGTTTCGTTTATCAATACCATAATCTGCTGGCTGATTTTGACGCGACCGAAAACGTGATGCTGCCGCAGTTGATTGCCGGCGTCAATGCCGGAACCGCCCGCGAAAAATCGCGCTGGCTGTTGGAACGTCTGGGGTTGAGCAAACGCCTGAAACATCGTCCGGCGGAGCTTTCCGGCGGCGAACAGCAGCGTGTGGCGATTGCCCGGGCGCTGGCCAATACGCCGAAGCTGCTGCTGGCGGACGAGCCGACCGGAAATCTTGACCCGAAAACCTCGGAAAGCGTTTTTCTTGAATTGCTTTCTATTGTCCGGGAAACGGGGCTGTCGGCGCTGATTGCCACGCATAACTTCGAACTGGCCGACAAAATGGACCGCAAGGTCAAGCTGCAGGACGGCAGGCTGATTGATTTGAGGGCACAGGTTTTTACGCCGGGAGAGAATTTTTATTAACAGCAGGAGGAGAACGAAAATGAAAAAAGTTTTTGCGTTGTTTGTTTTGCTGGGAATGGCCGGAATTGCGGAGGCCAAATATAATGCGCCGGAAGGGATTGTTTCCCGTTCGGACAAAATCGCCAACTGGCAGCTGGGCGAGCTTGATGCCGATGGCGACGGCAAGCTTTCCCTTGACGAGTTTAAGCGCAAGACGGAGAACTATGGCCGGGACGAGCGCCGCAATGTGCGCCGGGCCAAAAAGGAGGGAATCTATATGTCGCCGGAACAACAGTTTAAGGCTGCGGATACCGACGAAGACGGTTTCCTTTCCGATTCCGAACTGGCCGAGTTTATCAGAAAACAGCGCGACGCGCACGAGGGGCTGTATTATTAAGGCCAGAGGAGCGGATTGTTGAAAAAAATCCTTGCAATATGAGAATCTTGAGTGTATAAAGCATTTGTTTTGAGCATTTCAGAGCTGATATGGCATGCCTGAATGCTTGTAAAGCATCCAAACGATAAACTTTATAGAAAGGAAGCAAAATGCCTAAGTTGAAAACTAAGAGTTCCGCCAAAAAACGCTTCAGCGCTACCGGAACCGGCAAATTGAAGAGAAACTTTGCAAAAAAGAGACACTGCCTCTTCTGCAAAACACAGAAAATGAAAAGACAAGCCCGCGGTACCACTCTGTTGTCTGAGTCCGATACCAAGATTGTTAAACAGTTTTTACCTTATTTGTAGGAGGATAGTTAGATGTCTCGCGTTAAAAGAGGCGTAATTGCTCACGCACGCCACAAAAAAATTCTGAACATGGCCAAAGGTTACAGGGGCCGCAACAAAAACGTTTTCAGAGTTGCCGTTGAAAAAGTCGAGAAAGCATTGCAGTATGCTTACCGCGACAGAAGAGCCAAAAAGAGAAACTTCCGTTCTCTGTGGATTCAGCGCATCAACGCCGCAACCCGTCTGCATGACATGACTTATTCTCGATTTATCAGCGGGCTTAACAAAGCCGGCATTGAACTCGACCGAAAAGTCCTTGCTGATATTGCTTTGAAAGAGCCCGCTAACTTTGCCAAGCTGGTTGAGGCTGCCAAAGGTGCTTTAAGCAAGTAGTCTGTTTGTCAGAGCAAAATTAAAGAAAGAGTTGACCTCGTTTTTCGGGTTGACTCTTTTGTATTTTAAATTCAGGCCGCCGGCCTGCAAAATTAAAGTTTAGGTTTAATATTTAGGTGAAAATATGGAAAACATGGATGATTTGAAAAAGGAGCTTCTGGCAGCGGTAACCGCCGCGGCGGACATGAAGTCCCTTGAAGAAGTCAGAGTGTCCGTTCTGGGCAAAAAAGGCAGAATTACCGAACTGATGAAAAGTCTCGGCAGCCTTTCAATCGAGGAAAAAAAGGAGAAGGGCCGGAACCTCAATATTCTGAAGTCGGAAGTGGAACAGGCGCTTGACGCCAGAAAGGAAGAACTGGCGGCCAAGGAACTTGATGCCAAGCTTGCGGCCGAGAGAATTGACGTAACGCTGCCGGTTCGTCCCGAACAGCAGGGGCGCATTCATCCGGTCAGCAAAATTTATGAAGAAGTTGCGGCGATTTTCGGCGAAATGGGTTTTGAAGTTGCCGAAGGACCGGATATTGAAGACCAGTTCCATAATTTCAATGCGCTGAATATGCCGGCCAACCATCCGGCCCGTCAGATGCAGGATACCTTTTATATTCCGAATCCCGACAGTGAAGACAAGGACGACAGCTTTGTGGTCAGAACCCATACGTCGCCGGTGCAGATACGCACGATGGAAAACCATCCGCTGCCGATACGCATTATTGCGCCGGGCCGGACTTACCGCTCTGATTACGATGCCACCCATACCCCGATGTTTCATCAGGTCGAAGGGCTGGTTATCGACAAGACAACGACCATGGCTCATCTTAAGGGCTGCCTGTATGATTTTGTAAAAGCGTTTTTTGAATTGGAGGAGATTCCGGTTCGCTATCGTCCGTCGTATTTTCCGTTTACCGAACCTTCGGCGGAAATGGATATCGGCTGTCTGAAAACCAAAACCGAACTGAAAATCGGCGCCGGTACCGACTGGCTGGAAATTCTCGGCTGCGGTATGGTTCATCCGAATGTGCTGCGCGCCGGCGGCATTGATCCGGACGAATATCAGGGTTTTGCTTTCGGTATGGGGCTGGATCGTCTGGCCATGCTGAAATACGGCATACCGGATTTGCGCACCTTTTTTGAATCGGACGTGCGCTGGCTGAAGCATTACGGATTTCTGCCGCTTGACGAATCGTCAATGACCGGCGGCTTAAGCAATAACGGAGGATTGGCTCGATGAAATTTTCTATTTCGTGGTTAAAAGAACATCTGGATACGACGGCGTCGGTTGACGAGATTGCCGAAACCCTGACTAAAATCGGCCTTGAGGTTGAAGAAGTTTTCAATCCGGCCAGCCGGTTAGACGGATTTGTTACAGCAGAAGTTGAAACTTATGAACGCCATCCGGATTCGGATCATTTGGGATTGTTGACGGTTAATACCGGTAAAGAAAAGTTGCAGGTCGTTTGTGGCGCGCCAAACTGCCGGCAGGGGCTGAAAGGCATTTTTGCGCCGGTTGGCGTCGTTATTCCGTGTTATAACGAGGAACTGAAAGTCGGCAAAATCCGCGGCGTGGAGAGTTTTGGCATGATGTGTTCCGAAAAGGAGCTCGGCGTCGGCGAAGACCACAACGGCATTATTGAACTGCCGGCGAATACGCCGATTGGCCGTCCGGCGGCGGAAGCGCTTGATATTGATCCGGTAATTGAAATCAACATAACGCCGAACCGCGCCGAATGTCTGGGCGTCCGCGGCGTGGCTCGCGATTTGGCGGCTGCCGGGCTGGGAACCCTAAAGCCTCTGAAAATTCTCAAGACTGCCGGAACGTTCAAAAGTCCTGTTAATGTAAAAGTTGAAGATTTTACCGCCTGTCCGGTATATGTCGGCCGTTATATCAAAAACGTCAACAACAAGGCCGAAACGCCGAAGTGGATGAAAGACCGTCTGACGGCAATCGGGCTGCGTCCGATTTCGCCGTTGGTTGATATTACCAACTATATCAACTATGACATGGCGCGGCCGCTGCATGTGTTTGACGCTGACAAACTGAGAGGAGACATTACGGTCAGGATGGCGAAAGACGGCGAAAAGTTCGTTTCGCTGGAAGACAAGGAATATATGCTGGACGATAAGTCTCTTGGCATTTGTGACGAAGAGGGCGTGCAGTGTCTGGGCGGTATTATGGGCGGCGCGGCAAAAGGCTGCTGTGACGAAACCCAAAATGTTTTTCTGGAATGCGCCCTGTTTACGCCGGAATGCATTGCCCGCACCGGACGAAAGTTCGGCATTGATTCCGACTCCCGTTATCGTTATGAGCGCTGGGTTGATCCGAAGTCGAATATTCTCGGTTCCGACTATGCAACGCAGATGATTTTGGACATCTGCGGCGGCGAGGCGTCGGAGGTTGTCATTGCTGGCAGCGAGCCGGAGGACGAGCGGGTTGCCTATATTCGTCCCGGCCGGATTAAAGATTTAATCGGGATTGAGGTAAGCAGGGAAAAAATTGTCGAAATTCTGAATAATCTCGGTTTCAAAACCAGTGAAGAAGACGGCAAAATCAAGGCGGTTTCGCCGACGTGGCGCGGCGACATTGAAGGCGAACATGATTTGGTCGAAGAAGTCGTGCGCATGATCGGACTGGATTCAATTCCGGCGGAATCCCTGCCGCACGGAAAGTTTCCAAAGCAGGTTCTGTCCCCGGCGCAGCGCCGGGCGGTAACGCTTAAACATGAGCTTGCCTCCCGCGGAATGTATGAAACGGTAACCTGGAGCTTTACGGATTCAAATCTGGCCAAGGATTTTCGCAAGGGCAGAGAATCGGTTTTGCTTTTTAATCCGATTGCTGCAGATTTGGATGAGATGCGTCCGTCGGTTTTGCCGAATTTGCTGCTGGCGGTTAAGAATAATACGGCGCGCGGATATGGCAATGTTGCTTTGTTTGAGGTCGGACCGGAATTTTACGGACGCAAGCCGGGCGAACAGAATCAGGTCGCGGCAGGCGTTCGCTGCGGCATGACGGCAAAAAAAGATTGGAACGGTTCGGCGCGCGCTTATGACGTATTTGACGCCAAGGCCGATGCGCTGGCTGCGATTGCCGCAGCCAACGGGCCGTTTGAAAACGCGCAGATTACCCTTGACGCGCCGGCCTATTATCATCCCGGCCGTTCGGGAACGCTGCGTCTGGGCAAAAACGTGCTGGCTTATTTCGGCGAGATACATCCCGGCGTGCTGAAAAAATTCGGCATTAAGCAGCGCGTAATGGCTTTTGAGGTTATTCTGAGCAATATTCCGCTGCCGCGGTCAAGCAATGACAAAGCCAAGAAAAAACTTGAACTGTCGGCATTCCAGCCGGTGGACAAGGATTTGGCTTTTGTCGTCGATAAGACGGTGCCGGCCGTTAACCTGATGACGGCTGCCAAAACCGCAGACCGGGAGTTTATTGCCGATGTCCGCGTCTTTGACGTTTACGAAGGCGAAAACCTGCCTGAAGGCAAAAAGTCGATTGCTCTGGCGTTGACTTTCCAGCCTAAAGACAAAACCTTTACCGATCAGGATATTGAAAATCTGATGAATAAGGTTATTCAGGAAATGAAGAAAAAGTGCAACGCCGAACTCCGGCAGTAATTTTTTCGGTTTGAAAAAAGCCCCTCACAGGAGGGGCTTTTTTTTGCCAAAAATAAAAGAAGTTTCAAGAATGGTTGACTTTTATTCTAATCCGCGTTATATTATCTACAGGTGTGGATGTTATGCCGCGGCGGAGAACCGCCTGCGGGTATGTGCAGATATTT
>ENA-OZGN01000238-OZGN01000238.1-human-gut-metagenome-genome-assembly--contig:-NODE-238-length-19585-cov-4.534818_pt1 | contig 19585 bp, 15 predicted proteins | sample MGYA00245115_ERZ653655 | MGnify/ENA primary metagenome ERZ653655 (study PRJEB26926, sample SAMN06165105) | human gut metagenome | biome: ENVO:00009003; feature: ENVO:2100002; material: ENVO:00002003... | reverse complement strand
ACGAGATCTAGTACGGTCTCGTGGGCTCGGAGATGTGTATAAGAGACAGTTGTTTGTTTACACACCGGCGGGCAAAATCGGTTGTAATCAGCGGGGCGCTGTGCTATAATAATGTATCAAATCATGGGGGCACAGGGCCGTTTTTCACTGTGCCGCCTAAAAGTGAGGGTACGCTTATGAAGATCGTGGTATTGGCGGGCGGACTGTCCACAGAGCGCCAGGTGGCGCTGACCAGCGGCACCGGCGTGTGCAAGGCGCTGCGGGAGAGGGGACACAAGGCCATTCTGGTGGATATGTTTTTGGGGTTGGAGGACTACGAGGGCGCGTTGGAGGATATCTTTGACGCGCCGGACGGCCTGTGCGGCCAGAGCCGGGTGGAGCGCGTGGAGCCGGACCTGGAGGCGGTGCGCCGCAGCCGGAGGGACCAGAGCCCCAGCCTGCTGGGCAAGGACGTGCTGGCCGTGTGCCGCATGGCGGACGTGGTATTTCTGGCGCTGCACGGAAGCTGCGGCGAGGACGGCCGCATACAGGCCACGCTGGATCTGCTGGGCGTGCCCTACACCGGATCCGGGTATCTGGGCAGCGGCATGGCCATGGATAAATCCGTGACGAAGCGGATGATGGACTCTCTCGGTATTCGCACGGCTCCGTGGCACGACATCCACTATACCGAGAGCGATATCCCCCGGCTGGCGGAGGAGTTGCCGGTGCCCTGTGCCGTGAAGATCGTCAACGGCGGCAGCTCCATCGGTGTGGCGCTGCCGGACACGAAGGAACAGCTGGAGAAGGCCCTGCGCGACCTGCTGCGCTACGGCGACCATGTGGTGGTGGAGCAGAAGATCAAGGGTCGGGAGATACAGATCGCCGTGCTGGGCGACGGCTATCTGCCGGCGGTGGAGATCATCCCCAAGGGCGCCTATTTCGACTATGAGAGCAAGTATCAGGCCGGCGGCGCGGTGGAGCTGTGCCCCGCGCCTATCACGGACGCGGCGTGGAAGCAGGTGGGCGAGATGGCCCTGAAGCTGCACAAGGGGCTGGGGCTGAGCGTGTACTCCCGTTCGGACTTCATTCTGGACGAGAACGGTCAGGCCTGGTGCCTGGAGATCAACACCTTGCCGGGCATGACGCCTACCAGTCTGGTGCCCCAGGAGGCGGCGCAGGTGGGACTGAACTACGGCGAATTGTGCGAGAAGATCGTGGAGCTGTCGCTGGCGGCGCGAAAGGCGGCGCGGGCATGATGCCGCTGACGGTACAGACCATCTGCGCCGCGGTGGGCGGCACGGTGTTGCAGAGCAGCGGCGCGGCGGTGCGCGATGTGACCACCGACAGCCGCTGCGTGCCGCAGGAAGCGCTGTTCATCCCCCTGGTGGGGGAACGCTTCGACGGCCACGCCTATATCGAAAAGGCACTGGAGGCCGGGGCGGCGGGATGCCTGACGGCAAAGACGCCGGAGGCACTGCTGCCGGGGAAGTTTTACATTCAGGTGCCCGACACGCGGCTGGCGCTGAAGGCGCTGGCCGCCTGGTACCGGGGGCAGTTCCGGCTGCCGGTGGTACAGGTGACCGGCTCCGTGGGCAAGACTACCACCAAGGAGATGATCGCCGCAGTGCTGACGCAGAAATACGAGACGCTGCGGACGGAGGGGAACCTCAACAACGACATCGGCGCGCCGCTGACGCTGCTGCGGCTCATGCCGGAGCACGAGGCGGCGGTGATCGAGACGGGCATGAACCACTTTGGGGAGATACGGTATCTGGGCGAGATGGTACGGCCGGATATCGCCGTTATCACCAACGTTGGCGACGCCCACATCGAAAATCTGGGCAACACACGGCAGGGCATTTTGCAGGCCAAGTGTGAGATATTTGAAAATCTGACCCCGGAGGGCGTCGCGGTGCTCAACGGCGACGACGAGCTGCTGAACACGGTGACGCTGCCACAGATCATCCTGCGCTGCGGCGAGGGCGAGCACTGCGATGTCCGCGTTACGGACATCGACGACCGGGGACTGGAGGGCATGGCCTGCACCGTGACCACGGGACAGGCGGCCTATCGGCTGGAGACGGCGGCGCCGGGGCGGCACATGGTCTATCCCATGGCCATGGCGGCAGCCATCGGCGAACGGCTGGGCCTGACGGCGGCGGAGATCGCCGCGGGGACGGCGGCCTATGCGCCGGTAGGGAGCCGGATGCACCTGATCCGTATGGACGGGGATCGGCTGGTCATCGACGACTGCTACAACGCCAATCCGCAGTCCATGGCGGAGGGCATCCGTATGCTGGCTGCCAGCCGGCAGAAAAAGCGCCTGGCGGTGCTGGGCGACATGGGTGAGTTGGGCGCGCTGACGGCCCAGGCCCACCGGGATATGGGGACGCTGTGCCGGGAGTTGGGCATCGAGACCGTGGCGGTGGGGGAGAAGATGAAGGCCCTGACCGAGACAGATCCGGAGGCGCAGTGGTTCGCCGGTGTGGAGGAGGCGCTGCCCGCTGTACGGGCGCGGTTCACGCCGGGGACGGCGGTGCTGGTGAAGGCGTCTCACGCCATGCATTTTGAGAATATCGTAAAGGAATTAGAGAAAGAGTAAATGGTCGACATTCGCGTTTCGGGGCTGGTGAAGTCCTTTGATCTGGAAAAGAGAATACTGGACGGACTGAGCTTTCAGGTGGACAGCGGGGAGCGCGTGGGACTGCTGGGGCGGAACGGCGCCGGAAAGACCACGGTGTTCCGTATGCTCACTGGGGAGCTGGAGCCGGACGAGGGAGAGGTACAGATCGCCGCCGGACGGCGGGTGGGACTGATCTCGCAGATCCCCGTGTATCCGGAGGGGTACACGGTGGAGGACGTTTTGCAGACGGCCTTTGCGCGGATGTTCCGGCTGAAGGATGAGATGGACGCGCTGGCCCTGCGGATGGAGCAGGGGGACAGCGGCGCGGATACGCTGCGGCGGTACGGCGAGTTGAACGCCAAATTCGAGGGACTGGGCGGCTGGGACACGGAGACGGCGGTGAACAAGGTGGCCAACGGCCTGAGCATCCCGAGGGAAATGCGGCAGCGGGAATTCGCGTGTTTGTCCGGCGGAGAGAAGACCCGGGTGAACCTGGGACGGCTCATTCTGGAGGATACGGACATCCTGCTGCTGGACGAGCCCACGAACCATCTGGACCTGCAGGCCACGGAGTGGCTGGAGGGGTATCTGCGGAGGTTCCGGGGCACGGTGCTGACCATCAGCCATGACCGGTATTTCCTGGACCGGACCGTGACGCGGATCATCGAGATACAGGGCGGAAAAGCGGAGTTTTACAGCGGAAATTACAGCTTTTATGCCATCGAGAAGGAACGGCGGTATCAGGAGCGTATGAAGCAGTACCTGAAGGAGCAGGCGAAGATCGCGCAGCTGGAAAAGGCGGCGGAGCAGATGCACCTGTGGGCCTTCATGGGCAACGACGCGCTGCACAAGCGGGCCTTCAGCATGGAGAAGCGCATTGAACGTATGCGGACCACGGCGAAGCCCACGAAGGCGCGGAGGCTGGAGGCGCGGTTCCAGAGCCGGGAGTTCAAGGGCGACGAGGTATTGCAGATCAAGGGCGTCAGCAAGGCCTTCGGCGAGAAGCGGCTGTTTGAGGATGTGTATCTGCGGTGCGAGGGGGGCGAGCGCATCGCTCTGCTGGGCGAGAACGGCACGGGAAAGACCACGCTGCTGAATATGCTGACCGGCAGCGAGCGCCCGGACAGCGGCGTTATACGGCTGGGACCGGCGGTGAAGGCGGCGTATCTGCCGCAGGTGATACACTTCGAGCACCCGGAGAGGTCCATACTGGACACGATGCTCTATGAGCTGGACATCACGCCGCAGTCGGCGCGGAACCGGCTGGCGGCGTATCAGTTCACCGGAGAGGATGTGTTCAAGAGCGTCAGCGTGCTGTCCGGCGGCGAGCTGAGCCGCCTGCGGCTGTGTATGCTGATGGACGAGAGCATCAATCTGCTGATACTGGACGAGCCGACGAACCATCTGGATATCGACTCGCGGGAGTGGCTGGAGCAGGCGGTGGAGGCCTTCGACGGGACGCTGCTGTTCGTGAGCCACGACCGGTATTTCATCAACCGGTTCGCCACCCGTGTGTGGGAGCTGGCCGGGGGCGTCATCACGGACTATCCCATGGGCTTTGCACAGTACCGGCAGGCCAAGGAGGAGGAACGCGCCGCCGCGGCGGCTGCGGTACAGGTACAGTCCGCTGCGCCGAAGAAGAACGGCAGCCGGGGCAACCGGGCCCAGCAGGCGGCGAAAAAACAGCTGACCATCTGCGAGACGGCTATCGCCAGGCTGGAGGCGGACAGCGCGCGGCTGGAGGCGGAGATGGCGGAGAACGCCTGCGACGCGGAGAAGCTGAACGCACTGTATCAGGAGCAGCAGGACGTGCAGAAGCGGCTGGAGCAGGAGATGGAGCGCTGGGAAGAACTGAGCCTGCAGGCCGAGGAACAGGAGGAGCGATAACATGAGTGATATTTTGTGCATTTACTATTCCCGGACCGGGCATACCCGCCGGGCGGTCAAGGAGATCGCCGAGGCGCTGGGCGCGGAGATCACGGCGATCACCGACGACTGCGACCGCAGCGGCTGGCGGGGATATATGCGCTGCGGTATGGACGCCATGAAGACATCCACCCGACCCCTGCAGCCCTTTGAGACGGAGAAGCCGCTGGGCGCGTACAAGCTGGTGATCGTGGGCAGCCCGGTGTGGGCGGGGCGGTGCGCCAGCCCCATTCGCGCGCTGCTGAAGCGGCGGGGACTGGAGATGGAAAACGTGGCCTACGTGGTCACGCGGAGCACCACCCAGCGCAGCGAGGAGGTCTATGACCAGATGGATATGTATACCGGGCAGGCCCACCGGCTGGCGGTGTCGCTGCGGCCGGACAGCGAGGGGTATGAGTTCTGGCGGAACGACTTTATCCAGAATGTGCGCCGCCTGCTGGAGAACGGCTGAGGACGGGCCATGCAGGAGAAGCTGAGCGCCCTTGCGGCGCATTTGACAGAGGTGGAGCAGCAGCTGGCGGACCCGGCGGTATATACGGACCGGGAGAAGCTGACGGCGCTGCGCCGGGAGCAGAAGGAGCTGGCGCCGGTGGTGGAATGCTGGCAGGCGTATCTGCGGGCGCAGGATACCGCCCGGGAGGCGGAGGAGATGCTGTCTGACCCGGAGCTGCGGGCTCTGGCACAGGAGGAACTGGCTGGGGCGAAGGGGGATATGGAGCGCTTGCAGGAGGAGCTGAAGCGGCTGCTGCTACCCCGGGACCCCAATGACGAGAAGAACGTGATACTGGAGATACGGGCCGGTATCGGCGGGGAGGAGGGTGCACTATTCGCCGCCGACCTGCTGCGGATGTACACCATGTACGCCGAGCGCCGGGGCTGGACGCTGAGCATCGTCAGTGAGAACATGACGGAGCTGGGCGGCGTGAAGGAGGTCAGCGCCGAGATCGAGGGCGCGGGCGCCTGGTCACGGCTGAAATTCGAGGCCGGGACACACCGGGTGCAGCGGGTGCCGGAGACGGAGTCCTCCGGGCGTATCCAGACCTCCGCCGCCACGGTGGCGGTGATGCCGGAGGCGGAGGAGGTGGAGTTTTCCATCGACCCCAAGGACCTACAGATCGACACGTTCCGTTCCTCCGGCGCGGGGGGACAGCACGTGAACAAGACGGAGAGCGCCATACGTATCACCCATCTGCCCACGGGCGTGGTGGTGGAGTGCCAGGATGAGCGCAGCCAGTATAAGAACAAGGATCGGGCCATGAAGATCCTGCGCTCGAAGCTGTACGAGGCGGAGCAGGAGAAGCAGAACGCCGCCATCGCCGCCACACGGAAGAGCCAGGTGGGCACCGGCGACAGAAGCGGCAAGATCAGAACGTATAATTTCCCGCAGAACCGGGTCACGGATCATCGGCTGACGGGAGACAATAAAAACTTCAACATTGCGGCCATCATCAACGGCGATCTGGATGACATGATCGACGCGCTGACCCTGAACGACCAGGCCCAACGGCTGCAAGAGGGAAAGGAGAGTTGACCATGAACGAGAATAAGAAGAAAATGTATGACCTGTCCGGCCCCAAGACGGTGGAGGCTATGAAGAAGCGGCACTTTGACGCCTATTACTGTTCCACCGCTGCCGAGGCCGTGGAGAAGGCGCTGGAGCTGATCCCCAAGACGGACAGTATATCCTGGGGCGGCGTGATGACGGTGGACGAGCTGGGGCTGAAGCAGCGGCTGGCGCAGGAGGGCTATACCCTCATCGACCGGGATACCGCTAAGGACCCGGCGGAGAAGCAGGCGCTGATGCACCAGGCGTTGAGCTGCGGCACGTTCCTGATGAGCAGCAACGCCATCTCCAAGGACGGGCAGCTGGTGAACATCGACGGCATGGGCAACCGGGTGGCGGCCATGTGCTATGGACCCCGGCAGGTGGTGGTCATCGCCGGTATGAACAAGGTGCTGGGCACGCTGGACGACGCCATTGCCCGCGCCCGGAACATCGCCGCGCCGGCCAACGCGCAGCGGTTCGGTATCAAGACGCCCTGCGGCCTGACCGGACGGTGCGGCGACTGCACCAGTCCGGACTGCATCTGTTCCTATGTGGTGGTGACGCGGTACTCCATGGTGCATGAGCGCATCAAGGTCATCCTCGTGGGGGAGGACCTGGGGCTGTAAAAAGAGGAGTTTTGCCGCTGCGGCGGAATAAAAGAGCAGAAGAAACGAGGTTCGGGTGATGGAGACCATCATATTCCATCCGGAAACGGACAAAAACGCCATCGCGGAGGCGGCGGCGATCCTTCGCCGGGGAGGCCTGCTGGGCATCCCTACGGAGACGGTATACGGCCTGGGAGCCGACGGGCTAAACGAGGACGCGGTGCGCCGTATTTTCGAGGCCAAGGGACGGCCACAGGACAACCCGCTGATCCTGCACGTGCCGGACGCGGGATGGCTGGAGCGCTGCTGTGCAGATATCCCTGACACGGCCTATGCGCTGGCGGAACGGTTCTGGCCGGGGCCGCTGACCATGATCCTGCCCCGGCGCGACTGCGTGCCCCTGCGGACCACCGGCGGGCTGGACACCGTGGGCGTCCGCTGCCCGGACCATCCGGTGACGCGGGCCATTATCGCGGTGGCGGATACGCCGGTGGCGGCGCCCAGCGGGAATACCTCCGGACGGCCCAGCCCCACCTGTGCGCGGCACATGATGGAGGACATGATGGGCAAGATCGACGGGATCGTGGATGGCGGGCCCTGCGCCGTAGGCGTAGAGAGCACTATTATCGATCTGACGGTGCAGCCACCCCGGCTGCTGCGGCCCGGCGGACTGCCGCTGGAGGCACTGGAGGCGGTGCTGGGGGAGGTGGCCGTGGACAAGGCCGTGCGGCAGAAGCTGTCCGACGGGGAGAAGGCCAAGGCACCGGGAATGAAGTACCGGCACTACGCGCCCCGGGCTGCCGTGACGGTGGTGACGGGCGCGCCGTGGCGAAGCGCGGCATACATCGCGACGCACCTGCCGGCGGGGGCCGGGGTCATCTGCTTTGACGAGTACGCGCCGCTGTTCGCGGGGCACATTGTACATCGGTTGGGACCGGCAGGAGACAAGCTGGCTCAGGCACAGCGCGTGTTCGACGCGCTGCGGACCTTCGACGAGACGGAGGTGACGGCCATCTATGCCCAGTGCCCGGACGAGGCGGGACTGGGACTGGCGGTGAGCAACCGGCTGAAAAAGGCGGCGGGGTTCCACACGGTGGACGCGTCGCCGCTGGTCATCGGCTTCACGGGGCCTACCGGCGCGGGCAAGACCAGCGCCCTGCGGGCGCTGGAGCAGCTGGGCGGGCTGGTGCTGGACTGCGACGCCATCTACCATGAGCTGCTGCGGACGGACGGAGCGCTGCGGGAGGCCATCGCCGGGGCGTTCGGCCCGGTGTTTGCGGCGGACGGCGGTCTGGACCGGCAGAAGCTGGGGGACCTCGTATTCGGCGATCCGGCGGCGCTGGAGACGCTGAACGGGATCATCTATGCACGGCTGCCCCGGGAGCTGCGGCGGCGGATGGACGAGAGCGACGCGGCGGTGGTGGGCATCGACGCCATCAACCTGATCGAAAGCGGGCTGGACGGGCTGTGTCGGCGGACGGTGGCGGTGATCGCGCCGGCGGAGACGCGGGTGGTGCGCATCATGGCGCGGGATGGCATACCGGAGGAATACGCGCGGCTGCGGGTGCGGGCACAGAAGGACGAAGCGTTCTACCGGGCCCGGTGCACGGACGTGCTGGTGAACGACTGCGGCAGCGCGGCGGCCTTTACGGAAAAGGCACGGCAGGCGCTGGAGACGATATTGAAGGAGGAACGAGCATGAGCGAGGAAATGAAGGCGCTGCGGGAGCAGCTGCTGCGGAATGACAAGAACGGGTATGATACGCTGGACGAGGCGCAGCTGGCGGAGATGGAAGCCTACTGCGCGGACTACAAGGCCTTCCTGAACGCGGGAAAGACAGAACGGCTCAGCGCCCGGGCGGCTATCGCCGCGGCAGAGGCGAAGGGATTTGTGCAGTATAAGCGCGGCATGGCGCTGAAGGCCGGGGATAAGGTGTACACCTGCAACCGGGGCAAGGGACTGATGCTGGCGGTCATCGGTAAGGAGAGCCTGGCCGAGGGCGCGCAGATCGCGGCGGCGCATATCGACTCGCCGCGGCTGGATCTGAAGCCCACGCCGCTGTATGAGGACAGCGAGATGGCATATTTCAAGACCCACTACTACGGCGGTATCCGCAAGTACCAGTGGGTGACTATCCCCCTGCAGCTGCGGGGCGTGGTGGCCAAGAAGGACGGCAGCGTGGTAGACGTGTGCATCGGCGAGGCGGGTGAGCCCCAGCTGGTCATCACGGACCTGCTGCCCCATCTGGGCGGCGAACAGGGCCGGAAGCCCCTGAACGAGGCGGTGCCCGGCGAGACGCTGAACTTGCTGGTGGGCAGCCGGCCCATCGGGGACAGCGAGGACAAGGACCGGGTGAAGCTGCACGTGATGAAGCGGCTGCACGACAAGTACGGCATCACGGAGAGCGACTTCGCCTCCGCGGAGCTGGAGGCTGTTCCCGCCGCGGAGGCGGTGGACATCGGTATTGACGGCAGCATGATCGGGTCCTACGGTCACGATGACCGGGTGTGCGGCTACGCGGCGCTGCGGGCGCTGCTGGATATCGAAACGCCGGACAAGACGGCGGTATGCGTGCTGGCGGACAAGGAGGAGATCGGCTCCATGGGCGTGACAGGTATGCAGTCCGCGGCCTTTGACGCCTTTATGTCTGACCTGTGCGACGGCCAGAACGTGCCGCTGAAGGCGTGCTTTGAGAACGCCTTTTGCCTGTCCGCCGACGTGACGGCGGCCTATGACCCCAACTTTGCCGATGTGTACGAGAAGAAGAACGCGGCCTTCGTCAACTACGGCGTGGGTATCTGCAAGTACACCGGCGCGCGGGGCAAGTCCGGTTCCTCGGACGCCAACGCGGAGACGGTGGCTTATGTGCGCGCGGTGCTGGACGGCGCGGGCGTGCGGTGGCAGATCTGCGAGCTGGGCAAGATCGACGCCGGCGGCGGCGGGACGGTGGCACAGTATATGGCCAACCGGAACATCGCCACGCTGGATGCCGGCGTGCCGGTGCTGAGCATGCACGCGCCCTTCGAGGTGGTGGCCAAGGTGGACTGCTACGAGATGTACCGGGCCTGCAAGGCACTGTACGAGGCGAGATAACGGAAAAGCACGGTCCCAGGCAGTGCCGGGGACCGTGCTTTTTACGGGAAAGATACGGAAATCCCTTGTAAAAAGTGGGGGAATACGGTATAATTTTCTACAAGAACAGCAGGAAGGGAGGCGGCGGTATGTACGGCATCGGTCAGCGGGTGGTGCACCCCATGCACGGGGCGGGCGTTATCGAGAACGTGACGGAGGAGCTGCTGTACGGCGCGGCGCGGACGTACTATGTGTTCCGTCAAGCCGTCAGCGGACTGGTACTGAAGCTGCCCACTGATAACTGCGAGGCCATCGGCGTGCGGCTGCTGTATGATCGGGAGAGAATGGACGCGGTGCTCTCGGCCATCCCATCGCTGACGGTGGCGGAGGAGCGCAACTGGAACCGCCGCTACAGGGAGAACATGGCGCGGCTGAAAAGCGGCGACCTGACGGAGGTGGCACGGGTGGTCAAGTCCCTGATGCGGCGGGAGGCGGCGCGGGGACTGTCCACCGGAGAGAGAAAAATGCTGCACAGTGCCAAGGAGATACTGCTGTCGGAGCTGGCGATGGTGCGGGAGATCGGATACCAAGAGGCGGAGCGTCTGCTGGATGGCGCGGTGATGACGGGAGCGTGCGAATGACGATGGGGAAGCTCTTTGACAAGCTGTTAAACCGGAAAAAGGAACGGCACCCCCGCTGCGCGGCGCTGGTGCCTGCCGCGGGGCGCTCTGAGCGCATGGGCGGCACGGATAAGCTGACGGCGCCGCTGTGCGGCGTGCCGGTGCTGCTGCGGACGCTGCGGGCGCTGGATGAGGCGGCGCTGATCGACGAGATCGTGGTGGCGGTAAGCCCGGAGCGCCTGGAGGAGATCGCGGCCCTGTGTGCCGGGGCGAATGTCAAAACGCCGCTGCGCGTGGTGGAGGGCGGCGGGAGCCGCACTCAGTCGGTGCTGCTGGCGGCGCTGGCGGCCGGCGACAGCTGCGAGCTGCTGGCGGTGCATGACGGCGCGCGGCCGCTGATCCTGCCGGAGCAGGTGGACGACATGGTGCGGCTGGGACAGCGGACCTATGCCGCCGCGCCGGCGCTGCCGGTGACGGACACGGTGAAGGTGGCGGATATGGCGGGGCTGGTGCAGTCCACGCCGGACCGGAAAACGCTGTACGCCGTACAGACACCACAGGTGTTTCAGGCGAACATCCTGAAGGCTGCTCTGCAGTCGGCTATTCAGGCCGGGGCGGACATCACGGACGACTGCTCCGCCGTGGAACGGCTGGGCAAGGAGGTATGGCTGGCCCCCGGCTGGCGGGAGAACATCAAGATCACCACGCGGGAGGACCTGACCATGGCAGAGGCATTCCTGCGGGAGAGGGAGAACAGAGCATGACGGATCTGCGCATTGGATATGGCTATGACGTACACCGGCTGGTACCGGGCCGCGCCCTGGTGCTGGGCGGTGTGACGGTGCCCTTTGAGAAGGGGCTGCTGGGGCACTCCGACGCGGACGTGCTGACCCACGCGGTGATGGATGCCCTGCTGGGCGCTGCGGCGCTGGGGGACATCGGCAAGCTGTTTCCGGACAGCGATGCGCGCTACGCCGGGGCGGACAGCACGGCGCTGCTGCGGCAGGTGACGGCGGTGCTGGCGGAGGCGGGCTGGACCATTGTGAATGTGGACGCTACGGTGGCGGCCCAGGCGCCGAAGCTGGCGCCCTATATCCCGGAGATGCGGGAGAGACTGGCGGCGGCCATGGGACTGGACGCGGGATGTGTCTCTGTGAAAGCGACGACGGAGGAGGGACTGGGATTTACCGGCAGCGGCGAGGGCATAGCGGCCCACGCGGCGGCGCTGGTGGAGAAAACGGCGTAAAAAACCCGGTGCAATCTTCACACATTATTAACAGCGGTGGGGTTGTGCCAAAAGTGAACATATGGTACAATATACCTGTTAAGATGCGGAGGCGTGTCTGCCCGATACGGACAGATGCGCCGCTTTTTGGTATAGGCTATGGAGGACGAGGAAAGGAAGGTAGACTTGAGCCACAGGACTATTCAGGACGAGCAGGCGAGACTGCGTAAAAAACGGCAGAAGGCGGAAAACGTCTTTGCTGTATTCAAAAAACCGCTGCACGAGTCGCTGACATCGGTATTGCCGGTAATGCTGATCGTGCTGGTGCTGTGCTTCACCATTGCGCCGGTGCCCAACAACGCCATGGTGGCGTTCCTGCTGGGCGGCTTGATGCTGATCGCTGGCATGGGACTGTTCACGCTGGGGTCGGAGATGTCCATGATCCCGCTGGGACAGGCGGTAGGCTCCGAGATCACACGGCGAAAGAAGGTGTGGATCATCACGGTGGTGGGCTTCCTCATCGGCATGATCATTACCGTGGCGGAGCCGGATCTGCAGGTGCTGGCCAACCAGGTACCGGCCATCGAGAACAACGTGATCATCTGGTCCGTGGCGGTGGGCGTGGGTGTGTTCCTGGTCATCGCCCTGCTGCGTATTGTGCTGGGTATCCAGCTGCGGTGGCTGCTGATCGGGTTTTACGCCATTGTGTTCACGCTGGCGATGTTCGTGTCGCCGGATTTCTGGGCGGTGGCTTTTGACTCCGGAGGCGTGACCACCGGACCCATGACGGTGCCGTTCATCATGGCACTGGGCGTGGGCGTGTGTGCCGTGCGAAGCGACAAGCAGGCAGGGGGCGACAGCTTCGGCCTGGTGGCGCTGTGCTCTATCGGGCCGATCATCACGGTGCTGATCCTTGGATTGCTGTATAAGCCGGACGGAAGTGCCTACACCGCGGCGGTCATGCCGGATGCCAAGGACACGGTGGAGATGTTCGATCTGTATCTCAGCGAGATACCTCACTATCTGAAGGAGACGGCATCGGCGCTGCTGCCTATCGGCGCTTTCCTGATCCTGTTCCAGCTGGTGACCCGCAGACTCAAGCGCAAGGAGATACTGCACATGGTCATCGGCCTGGTGTATGTGTACATAGGATTGACCATCTTCCTGATGGGCGTGAACGTGGGCTTTATGCCCGTGGGCAGCTTTTTGGGCGGCAGCATCGCCAGCCATACCTATAATTGGATACTTATCCCCATTGCTATGGTCATCGGTTATTTCATCGTACAGGCGGAGCCGGCTGTCCATGTGCTGAACAAGCAGGTGGAGGAGATCACCGCCGGTTCCATCCCGGCTCACGCCATGAACCTGGCGCTGTCTGTGGGCGTGGCCATCTCGCTGGGGCTGGCTATGATCCGGGTGCTGACGGGTATTTCCATCATGTGGTTCCTGGTGCCGGGCTATGTGCTGAGTCTGGCGCTGAGCTTCGTGGTGCCGCAGATCTTTACGTCCGTGGCCTTCGACTCCGGCGGCGTGGCCTCCGGACCCATGACGGCTACGTTCCTGCTGCCCTTCGCCCTGGGCGCCTGCGACGCTGTGGGCGGCAATCTGGTGACGGACGCTTTCGGTGTGGTGGCGATGGTGGCCATGACGCCGCTGGTGACCATACAGCTGCTGGGCCTGAGCTATCAGAGAAAGCTGCGCCGCGCACCTGCTCCTGCCGCGCCTGTGGCGGTGGAGGAGCTTATCGAGCTGTGCTGAGGAGGTGGAGATATGTCTGAAACAACCAAAAACCGTCTGTATCTGATGATCACCATCACCAACCGGGTCATGGGCGCCACGCATTTTCTGGATTTCTACCGGGCTTTCGGCGCGCCGGTGGTGTTCACCGCCCTGGGACGGGGCACCGCCAGCAACGACGTGCTGAGCTATCTGGGTCTGGAGGCTACGGAGAAGTCCGTGATGTTCTCCGTGGTGACGCCGGCTGTCAAGGAGGTGCTGATGCGGGAGCTGGTGGACACCATGCGGATCGACCGGCCCGGCAGCGGTATCGCCGTGTGCCTGCACCTGAGCAGCGTGGGCGGAAGGACGGCGCTGAACTATCTGATCTCCGGCGAAAGCGACGCGCAGCCGGATATGACTGTGAAGGAGGAAGAGCAGATGAACGAGAACGCGTATCAGCTGATCGTGGCGATCACCAATACCGGGTACACCGACGCGGTGATGGAGGCGGCCTCCGCCGCCGGCGCGCGGGGCGGTACGGTCATTCACGCCCGGGCTACCGACGCGGGGAACACCAACAAGTTCTTCGGCATGGCCATCTCGGAGGAACGGGAGATGATCTTCCTGGTGACCTCCGCCGATAAGCGGGCGGCCATCATGCAGTCCATCATGGAGAAGGCCGGCGCCCACACTGAGGCGCAGACGGTGACGTTCTCCGTGCCGCTGGACGACGCAGCGGGGCTATACAGCGCCAACAGCAACTGAAAAGCAAGGTCTCCGGCTTGGCCGGAGGCGGAGAATGAGCCTCCCCCGGCGAAACCGGGGGAGGCTTTTGTGTGAAAGGAACCGCCGGAGGGCGGCTTGTTCAGCGGTTATTGGGGGGATGCAAGATGACGCTTCAGGGCCTGGAAGGTAGCGTCACTGATGACGTGCTCCATGCGGCAGGCGTCCTCGGCAGCGCTGGCCTCGTCCACACCCAGGCGGCGGAGAAAGTCCGTGAGGACCGTGTGGCGCTCGTAGATCTTTTCGGCTACCTCGCGCCCGGCGGCGGTGAGGGTGATGTAGCCGCCGTTGTCTACGTCGATATACTGCCCGGCCTTCAGCAGGCCAACGGCGCGGCTGACGCTGGGCTTGGAGTAGCCCATATAGTCCACGATGTCGATGGAACGGACGGCCTTCCCCTGACGAATCAGGACCAGGATGCTCTCCAGATACATCTCGCCGGATTCCTGTAATACCACGGCGGCACCTCCTTTGCTACTTAGAGCACTCTAACTGAAGTATAACACACGACTGGCGTAAAAGCAAGTGACAGTTAAATGTATTTAACTGTCGTTACAATGGCGGGTGTTTCTTGACAGAACGGTTAGCCTGTGCTAACATCATACCACATGACATAGATAGACGATTGAGGTAACGCGCTATGACACTGAATGAACTGAAGATCGGCGACAGCGGCGTCATCACTGCTGTGGGCGGGGAGGGCGCACTGCGCTGCCGCCTGCTGGATATGGGGCTGACGCCCCGGACCGTGGTGACGCTGCGGAAGGTGGCCCCTATGGGGGATCCCATCGAGATACACGTGCGGGGCTATGAGTTGACGCTGCGGGTGGAGGACGCCCGACAGATCACCGTGGAAAAGAGGGATCGCGTATGATCTTTGCATTGGCGGGCAACCAGAACTGCGGCAAGACTACGCTGTTCAATGCTTTGACCGGCTCCAACCAGCACGTGGGAAATTTCCCCGGTGTGACGGTGGACCAGAAATCCGGAGAAGTGCGGGAGCACAAGGACTGCACCGTGGTGGACCTGCCGGGCATCTACTCCCTGCGGACCTATACCCAGGAGGAGATCGTCACGCGGGACTACATACTGAACCAGAAGCCGGACGGCATCATCAATATCGTGGATGCTACCAACATCGAGCGCAACCTGTACCTGACACTGCAGCTGCTGGAGCTGCGGGTGCCTATGGTGCTGGCATTGAACATGATGGACGAGGTGCGCGCCAACGGCGGCACCATTGACGTGCAGAAGCTGTCCGACGACCTGGGCATTCCCGTGGTGCCCATTACCGCCGCCAAGGGCGAGGGTGTGTCCGAGCTGATGGACCGGGCGGTGGAGACGGCGAAAAACCGGGTGCTGCCCAAGGTCTATGACTTCTGCGCGGCGAATTCGCCGGTGCACCGGTGCGTCCATGCGGTGGTGCATCTGATCGAGGACCACGCTGAGCGGCTGGGTCTGCCGCCCCGGTTCTGCGCCACGAAGCTCATTGAGGGCGACAGGGATATGGCGGACCGGCTGGTGCTGGATCAGAACGAGAGGGAGCTGCTGGAGCACTGCATCGTGCAGATGGAGACGGAGAACGGATTGGACCGCAACGCCTCGCTGGCGGATATGCGGTATACGTTCATCGAGCAGGTCACCGCCGACGCGGTGGTCAAGTGCCATGAGAGCAAGGAGCACAAGCGCAGCGTGGCCTGGGACAGGGTACTGACGGGGAAATACACGGCGCTGCCGGTATTCTTTGGCGTGATGCTGCTGATCTTCTGGCTGACGTTCGAGGTCATCGGCCAGGGGCTCAGCGACCTGCTGGCGCTGGGTATCGACTACGTGACCGCCGGCGTGGACGGGGCGCTGACCGCCTACGGCATCAACCCGGTGGTGCACAGCCTTATTATTGACGGTATCTTCGCCGGTGTGGGCAGCGTGCTGTCATTCCTGCCCATTATCGTGACGCTGTTTTTCTTTCTGTCCATTCTGGAGGATACCGGCTATATGGCCCGGGTGGCCTTTGTCATGGACAAGCTGCTGCGGAAGATCGGTCTGTCCGGGCGGAGCATCGTGCCGCTGCTGATCGGCTTCGGCTGCTCGGTGCCGGCTATCATGGCTACCCGCACGGTGTCCTCGGACCGGGATCGGAAGATGACCATTCTGCTGACGCCCTATATGAGCTGCTCGGCCAAGATCCCCATCTATGGCTTTTTTACCGCCGCGTTCTTCACCGACCACAAGGCGCTGGTGATGATCTCCCTGTATGTGCTGGGTATCGTGGTGGGTATTCTGGCAGCGCTGGTGATGAAGGGGACCGCCTTCAGGGGCAAGCCTGTGCCCTTTGTCATGGAGCTGCCCAACTACCGTATGCCCTCCGCTAAAAGCGTGGGGCTGCTGCTGTGGGAGAAGGCCAAGGACTTTTTGCAGCGGGCCTTCACCGTGATCTTCCTGGCCACGGTGGTCATCTGGTTCCTGCAGAGCTTCGACACGCGGCTCAATGTGGTCACGGACAGCGCGGACAGTCTGCTGGCGCTGATCGGCCAATGGCTGGCGGTGCTGTTCAGGCCGCTGGGCTTTGGTGACTGGCGCTGTGCCACGGCGCTGATCTCCGGCTTTATCGCCAAGGAGTCGGTGGTCAGCACGCTGCAGGTGCTGCTGGGAAACGCGGCCATCACGTCGCTGTTCACCACGCGCAGCGCCATCAGCTTTCTGGTGTTCACGCTGCTGTATACACCCTGCATTGCGGCGGTGGCCACCATACGGCGTGAGCTGGGCTCCCGTATCAAAACGGTGGGCGTGGTGCTGCTGCAATGCGTAGTGGCGTGGCTGGCGGCGTACATCGCTTACGCTGTGGGAGGGCTGCTGCTGTGAACTGGATGGACTGGGTGCTGCTGGCACTGGTGGCGCTGTGCGGTGTGCTGGCCCTGCGTAGTGCGCGGCGGGCGCGGAAAAACGGCGGATGCGCCGGCTGTTCTGGCTGCGGCGGGAGCTGCGGCGGCTGTACCGGGAAAAAGGAATAAAAAACAAGGCCCGCGGGGGCCTTGTTTTTTTTACAGCAGGAGACCATATTTGGCGCACAGGGGCAGGAGCGTGTCCTCCGGCAGGGCGCCGTCGTACAGGGCGCGGCCCTGATAGGCCCGGAGGGCGGCCTCCAGCAGCTGGGTGTCGTCGCAGACGAAGCACACCGGTTTGGTGAGCATATACTGGTAGTCCGCCAGGGCCTGTACATCGTCCCAGGAGGCGATACGCAGGGCCAGGACCGTCTCACCGCTGTCCAGCGCGGCGGTGAGCGTCTCCTCCGCATCGCCGGTCAGGTCGACGACGGTGTGCCAGGAGACATCGACAGGCAGGGGGAAGGGCAGCTTCTCCGTGGCGGCGGGCAGCTCGTTCGTATGCTGCGGGGCCGGCGGCGTGATGACCGCGCCGCCCAGTGCCCGGGCCAGGGCGGCGATATGCGCGGCGGTGGTGCCGCAGCAGCCGCCGAACACGGCCACGCCGGCGGCCAGAAATTCCGGCACCAGGGCGGTGAATTCCTCGCCGGTGCAGCGGTAGACCGTCTCGCCATTCTCGATGATGGGCATACCGGCATTGGGCTTGGCGATCAGGGGGACCCGGGCATATTCCCGCAGGCGCTTCAGCTGGAGAAGTATCTGCTCCGGGCCGGCGGAGCAGTTCAGGCCAAAGGCGTCGATGCCCATGCCCTGCAGGACCACCAGCGCCGCGGTGATGTCGGTGCCGGAGACGCTGCGGCCGTTTTCGTCACAGGTGAAGGTGACGAAGATAGGCTTGTCGCTGACGCTGCGGACGGCCAGCACCGCCGCACGGGCGTCGGAGAGGGTCATCATGGTCTCGATGACGAACAGGTCCACGCCGGCGCGTTCCAGACCGGCGGCCTGCTCGGTGTAGATGTCCACCAGCTCCTCGAAGGACACGTCGCCCAGCGGGGCGAGGAACGCGCCGGTGGGGGACATATCGCCTGCCCGCAGGGCCTTGCCCTGCACCGCCTGGGCGGACAGTTCCGCCAGACGGCGGTTGTAGTCGGCGGTGCAGTTGAACAGGCCGGACTCCTCCAGCTTGCGGCGGTTGGCACCGAAGGTGGGGGTGTAGACCACCTGGCTGCCGGCGGCCACATAGCCGCGCTGGATGTCGATGATGGCGTCCGGATGGTCCAGTGTCCACTGCTCGGCGCAGACGTCGCCTGTATAGCCGCGCTTTTGCAGCTCGGTGCCGGTGGCACCGTCCAAAATCAGAGGAAAACGAAGCTCCATAGGTGTTACCTCCATTGCATGGATCTTAGGGGAATGTTTTTGGCAAAGGCGTCGGCGAAGTCGGGACGCCCGGAGAGCTCGAGATAGGTGAGACGGTTGACGATGCCGTCCGCGGCGGACATATCACCCCGCAGGGCCAGCTGTGCCGCGCCGGAGAGGGCGGCGTTGCCTACGCTGTGGAGCTTGGCGGCGGGGAGACGGGGGAGCATACCGATGGCCGCGGCGCTGGCGGGGTCAAGGTACATCCCGAAGCCGCCGGATAGGTACAGAGCGTCCAGCGCGGAAAGGGTCAGCCCCTGCTGCGCCAGCAGTATCTGCACGCCGGCGGCCACCGCTGCCTTGGCCAGCTGCAGCGCCCGGACATCAGCGGCGGTGAGATACACCCGGTCGGTCAAGTGGAAGACGCCGCAGCCGTTTTCGTCACGGGTCAAATAGCGGCGGAACGCCTCAGGCGCGTCTTCCGGCGGTAGGAGACGGCCGCCTTCGTCAATGACGCCCAGGCGCAGCAGGAGGGCCGTCAGGTCGATGAGACCAGAGCCGCAGAGACCGACTGCCTCGCCGCCGCCGATGACGTTCATCTTGAAGGCGCCGCTGTACCGGACGCGGCTGACCGCACCGTCCACGCCCAGCATACCGCAGGCGATGCCCGCGCCCTCGAAGGCGGGGCCGGCGGCCACGGCGCAGCAGGTGAAGCCATCCATGCCGCCCAGGGCCATCTCGCCGTTGGTGCCGATGTCCAGAAACAGGAAATGGCCCGCGCGTCGGGCAAGGCCGGAGGCCAGCAGGCCGGCGGTGATATCGCCGCCCACGAAGCCCGCCGCGCAGGGGACGCAGTACAGCGGCGCGTCCAGCAGCGTGAGGCCGGAACTCTGACGGAAGAAGGTCTCCGGGCAGAAGGGGGCGGCGGCCAGCGGGCGGACGGATACACCGGCGAGCAGGCTCTGCATGACGGTGTTGCCGGCGGTCACGGTGCGCTTCAGCTCGGCGGGCTGTCGCCCGGCCTGGGAGAGTGCCCGGGTGAGCAGGGCCTTCAGCTGCTGGCGGAGCAGGGAGGACAGGCGGGTGAGCCCGTCCTGGTGGTCGATGGTATACTGGATGCGTGTGATGACATCCGCGCCGTAGGGGGCCAGAGCCGTCCAGTCGGCGCAGGTGGCCAGGGCGTGGCCGGTGGCCAGGTCGTACAGCCGCTGTCTCTTATACACATCTGACGCTGCCGACGACGGAG
>ENA-OZGN01000218-OZGN01000218.1-human-gut-metagenome-genome-assembly--contig:-NODE-218-length-20403-cov-5.125467_pt1 | contig 20403 bp, 16 predicted proteins | sample MGYA00245115_ERZ653655 | MGnify/ENA primary metagenome ERZ653655 (study PRJEB26926, sample SAMN06165105) | human gut metagenome | biome: ENVO:00009003; feature: ENVO:2100002; material: ENVO:00002003... | reverse complement strand
ACGAGATCTAGTACGGTCTCGTGGGCTCGGAGATGTGTATAAGAGACAGGATGGACGTGCTGCGGCAGGGCACCGAGGCGGCGCAGGCCGCCGCGGCCGATACCCTGGCCAAGGTCAAGCACGCCATGCAGATCGACTATTTTGCGTAACACAGCGTACCGCGCTGACCAATACTGAAAGGAGAACACAACCATGAAAGAACTGAAGAACCGCGACATTCCCTACAAGATCTATCTCTCCGAGGACGAGATGCCCCGGTATTGGTACAATGTGCGCGCCGACATGAAGACGAAGCCCGCTCCCCTGCTGAACCCCGGCACCCTGAAGCCCATGACGGCGGAGGAGATGGGCCACGTGTTCTGCGCCGAGCTGGTAAAGCAGGAGATGGACAACGACACTGCCCTGATCCCCATTCCGGAGGACGTGCGGAACTTCTATAAGATGTATCGTCCCTCCCCGCTGGTGCGCGCCTATTGTCTGGAGGATAAGCTGGGTACTCCGGCGCACATCTACTACAAGTTCGAGGGCAACAACACCTCCGGCAGTCACAAGCTGAACTCCGCCATCGCTCAGGCCTACTATGCCAAGGAGCAGGGGCTCACCGGCGTGACCACGGAGACCGGTGCCGGCCAGTGGGGCACGGCACTGAGCATGGCCTGCGCCTATCTGGGGCTGGACTGCCATGTGTTCATGGTGAAGTGCTCCTATGAGCAGAAGCCCTTCCGCCGCGAGGTCATGCGGACCTACGGCGCGGATGTGACGCCCTCTCCCTCCCTGACCACCAAGGTAGGCCGCAAGATCCTGGCGGAGTTCCCCGACACCACCGGCTCTCTGGGCTGCGCCATCAGTGAGGCCGTGGAGTGCGCCGCTTCCACGCCCAACACCCGCTATGTGCTGGGCAGTGTGCTGAATCAGGTGCTGCTGCACCAGTCCGTCATCGGTCTGGAGACGAAGGCGGCGCTGGATAAATACGGCATCAAGCCGGACATCATTATCGGCTGCGCCGGCGGCGGCTCCAATCTGGGCGGCCTGATCTCCCCCTTCGTGGGCGAGATGCTGCGGGGCGAGGCGGACTACCGCATCATCGCCGTGGAGCCGGCCTCCTGCCCCAGCCTGACTCGGGGCGTGTTCAAATACGACTTCTGCGACACCGGCAAGATCTGCCCCATGGCCAAGATGTACACCCTGGGCAACGGCTTTATCCCCTCCGCCAACCACGCCGGCGGCCTGCGGTATCACGGCATGAGCAGCATCGTCAGCCAGCTGTACCACGACGGCATGCTGGAAGCTCGCAGCGTGGAGCAGACCGCCGTGTTCGAGGCGGCGGAGCTGTTCGCCCGCTGCGAGGGCATCCTGCCCGCGCCGGAAAGCAGCCACGCCATCCGCGTGGCCATTGACGAGGCGGTGAAGTGCAAGGAGAACAACGAGACCAAGAACATCGTCATCGGCCTGACCGGTACCGGCTACTTCGACATGGTGGCCTACGGCAAGTACAACGATGGCGAGATGCGCGACGTCATCCCCACGGACGAGGACCTGCAGCGGGGCTTCGCCACCATCCCCAGCTTCCCCGGCAACGAGTAAGCACATAGGAATACAGGAAAAAGACCGCCTTTCGGCGGTCTTTTTTATCTGCGGCAGGCGAATTTTCCTCCGGTACTTGACAAACTGCCCGGTTTTGCTATAATAGTCAGGTATCTTGTCCGCGAGCGTGCTGGAATCGGCAGACAGGCAAGCTTGAGGTGCTTGTGTCCGTAAGGTCGTGTGGGTTCAAGTCCCATCGCTCGCACCAAAAAAGAAGAGACACACGTTTGTGTGCCTCTTCTTTTTTGGTGCGGCACTTTTGCTGTGCAAAAGTGGTCGCCTGCGGGCGGATGACTGAACGCGAGTGGGGAAACCCGCAAAGGTTTCCCCCTCACACTCCCCCTTCCCTGCGGTATGTGGAAGTACGGACAACAAAACCTGTGGGCAGTCACAGAAAAGCCACCCTAAAGGGTGGCTTTTCTTTTTGGCGCGGGCGATAGGGACAGCGTATTTGACAATGGCGGCAGTTCCCTGTACAATGGCAGAAAATACCGCGAGGGAGGGCTATCATGGAATTCTGGAAGATGAACGGGGCAGGCAATGATTTTATCGTGGTGGACGACCGTCGGAACGCCATCCCCGAGAACAGGTGGCCGGAGATCGTCCGCGTCCTGTGCGAGAGGCATATGTCCATCGGCGCAGACGGCTTCATGGTGGTGAAGCCCCCCACCTGTGGCGGCGACTACAAAATGCTGTTCTTCAACTCCGACGGCTCCACGGGTGAGATGTGCGGCAACGGCGCGCGGTGCATCTGCCGCTACGGCTATGAAAACGGCCTGGCCGGCGAAACACAGCGGGTAGAGACCACCGCCGGTCTTGTGACGGGCTGGCGAATGGGCAAACGGCTATACCGTATACGGCTCAACGATCCCTGCCATCTGCGGCTGGACGGCAGGTTGGAGGTGGACGGCATCACCTATGACTGCGCCTATGTGGAGCTGGGCGACCCCGGCATCCCCCACGCGGCAGTACCCATCGCCGGCTTGAGAGACTATGACACGGCGGCACTGCTCCGGCTGGGCCGGACCCTGCGGCATTATCCGGATTTCCCCAAGGGCGCCAACGTGAACTTTTATGAGATCATCGGCCCGGACCATGTGTACGAGCGCACCTATGAGCGCGGGGTGGAGGATTTTACCTACGCCTGCGGCACGGGCACCGGCTCCGTGGTGACGGTGCTGACGCTGCTGGGAAAGGTCTCCGGCAAGCATGTACGGGTAGACATGACCGGCGGCACGCTGTATGTGGACGCGGAACGGAACGCGGCCGGCCGCGTCACCGACCTGTATCTGACCGGCCCCACCAACGTGGTCTGCAAGGGCGAGATCACCGACGAAAACCTGGTCCTGTAAAAAGGAGCCGTCCCCGGTGGGGACGGCTCCTTCATCGTATCAGTCCGCCGTGGACAGGTGCAGATGCTCGCCGCGCTGGTCCATGGGGATATACGCCTCATGGGTGGTGACGGCACGGTAGGCCGGGCGCATGATCCTGTGGCAGGTGACCACCTCCTCGATGCGGTTGGCGCACCAGCCGGCAATACGGGCGGAGGCGAACAGCGGCGTGAACACCTCCTCAGGGATGCCCAGCATGGCATACACCAGGCCGGAGTACATATCCACATTGGCACACATGGGCGTGTCGCTGTGCTTGCGTTCCATGACCATGGGCAGGCCCAGCTCCTCCACCTTCTGCAGCAGGGCGAAGTCGTCGGCGTAGCCCTTCAGCTCCGCCATGCGCTGGGCGTACTTCTTCAGCAGCACGGCGCGGGGATCAGACATGGTGTACACCGCGTGGCCCAGGCCGTAGATCTTGCCGGACCGATCGCCCGCCTGGCCGTCCAGCAGCTTGCTCAGATAGTCCTTGATGGAGCCGTCGTCGTGGGGATCCACATTCTCCTTGATATAGCGGAACATCTCCATGACCTTGGCGTTGGCGCCGCCGTGGAGGGGCCCCTTCAGGGAGCCGACAGCCCCGGCAATGGCGCTGTAGGTGTCCGTGCCGCTGGAGGACATGGCGCGGCAGACGAAGGTAGAGTTGTTGCCGCCGCCGTGCTCCGCGTGGACCATGAGCATCATGTCCAGCAGATGGGCCTCTTCATCGGTGTAGCTCTTGTCCGGGCGCATCATGCGGAGGAAGTTCTCCGCCGTGGACAGCTCCGGCACCGGGAAATGGATATGCAGGGAGTCGCCGTGGAAGTAGTGGCGCTGCACCGCATAGGCATTGGCCACAATGGACGGGAAATAGCCAACGAGCTTGACGGACTGCAGCAGCATATTGTCGATGGAGGTGTTGTCCGGGTCCGGATCGTAGGAATACAGGCTCAGCACGCTGCGGGCCAGTTCGTTCATGATATTGTGGCTGGGGTGCCGCATGATCATGCCCTCGGTAAAGCCCTCGGGCAGCTTGCGGGCCTGGTTCATGATCTTGTCGAAGTAGGCCAGCTCGCTCTTGGAGGGCAGATAACCCATCAGCAGCAGGTAGGCTACCTCCTCGAAGCCAAAGGTGCCGGCCTTGCGGTGGGCCTCCACGATGTCGGTGAGCTCGATGCCGCGGTAGTACAGCTTGCCGGGGGCGGGAACACGCTGACCGTCCTGCATCAGATAGCCCTGAACACTGCCCACCTTGGACACACCCACCAAAACGCCCGTGCCATCGTTATTCCGCAGGCCCAGCTTTATATCGCCCCGGTAGTGATCCGGACTGATGGCGTACTGCTCCTGGATGCTGCGGCTCAGAGGATTGGTATACTGTTTTAAAATCGTGGTGTCTTTCTCGGTCATATCGGTTTCTCCTTTCGCCGCAGGGCGGTACGTTGCTTCATGGGTGATTATACGTCCGCCGCTTTCATTTTGCAAGAGCAAAATTTCAAAATTTCAAAATTTTTTATTTTAACGCAAATTTATCCGTCAGTACTCAAGCTTTTTGCAAAATACAAATTTCAAACTTGCAATTTTCTTGATTTTCCTCTTGCATTTTCTCAGCATCGTGCTATACTGACTTCATTATTGCACGGGCCGCCTGTGCCCGACACTCTGATTTCCCGAAAGGGGTGCTATCCTATGATCAAGCTGCACGATCTTCCCGTCCTCTGGACCGGCGGTGCCGTCCGTGAGGCCACACCCGCCATGGCGGCAGCCCGGGAGAAGACCATGGCCTGCCGCATCCTCCGCGCCCACAACACCGGCAGCGGCGACGGCCTGCTGCACCTGACGTTCGACAGTCTCATCTCCCATGATATCACCTATGTGGGCGTCATCCAGACCGCCAAGGCCAGCGGTCTGACGGAGTTCCCGGTGCCCTATGTGCTCACCAACTGCCACAACAGCCTGTGCGCCGTGGGCGGCACCATCAATGCCGACGACCATGCCTTCGGCCTGTCGGCGGCGGTAAAATACGGCGGCGACTATGTGCCCGCCAACCAGGCGGTCATCCACCAGTATGCCCGGGAAATGCTGGCCGGCTGCGGTAAAATGGTGCTGGGCTCCGACAGCCACACCCGCTACGGCGCGCTGGGCACCCTGGGCGTAGGCGAGGGCGGCGGTGAGATCGTCAAGCAGCTGCTGCGTAACACCTACGACCTGGCAGCGCCCCAGGTGATCCTGGTGCACGTCACCGGCAGGCCCCGCCACGGCGTGGGCCCCCACGATGTGGCCATCGCCCTGTGCGGCGCGGTGTATAAAAATGGTTTTGTGAAAAACAAGGTGCTGGAGTTCGTGGGTGACGGCATCGGCCGTCTCAGCATGGACTACCGCATCGGCATCGACGCGATGACCACCGAAACGGCCTGCCTGACCTCCATCTGGGAGACGGACGGCGCCGTGCAGGACTATCTGGCGCTGCACGGCCGGGCGGGGGACTACGCACCCCTGCATCCCGAGGACGGCGCGTACTATGACGGCCTTATCGAGCTGGACCTGTCCGCCATCGAGCCCATGGCCGCCCTGCCCTTCCACCCCTCCGAGGCGGTGACGCTGCGGGAACTGATCGCCGACCCCGGCGACATCCTGCGTGAGGTAGAGAAGCGGGCCGCCGACCAGTTCGGCGGCAAGGTGCAGCTGCATCTCACCGACAAGGTAAAGGGCGGCAAGCTCCATGTAGAGCAGGGCGTCATCGCCGGATGTGCCGGCGGCCTGTATGACAACATCGCCGAGGCGGCTGCCATCCTGGACGGCTGCGACGTGGGCAGCGGGAATTTTGACTTCTCCGTGTATCCCCCCTCCGTCCCCGTGGAGCTGGAGCTGGTGGAAAACGGCGTGTCCGCCCGGCTGCTGCGCGCCGGCGCGGTGTGCAAGCCCTGTTTCTGCGGCCCCTGCTTCGGCGCAGGCGATGTGCCCGCCAACGATGCCCTGTCCATCCGTCACACCACCCGGAATTTTCCCAACCGCGAGGGCTCCAAGCCCGGCGACGGCCAGCTGTCCGGCGTAATCCTGATGGACGCCCGCTCCATTGCCGCCACCGCGCGGAACCACGGTGTGCTCACTTCTGCGGCGGATGTAGACTACGACGCTCCCTCTCCCGCGGAGCGCCGGTTCGACGCCTCCGTGTACGACAAGCGGGTCTACCGCGGCTTCGGCCACCCCCAGCCGGACGCCCCGCTGCAATACGGTCCCAACATCGCCGAATGGCCCGCCATCCCCGCCCTATCCGATGATCTGCTCCTACAGGTGGCCTCCGTTCTGCGGGATGAGGTCACCACCACAGACGAGCTCATCCCCTCCGGCGAGACGTCCTCCTACCGTTCCAACCCCATGAAGCTGGCGCAGTTCACCCTGTCCCGCCGCGACCCGGACTATGTGCCCCGGGCCAAGGCCGCGGCGGCGCTGGAAAGCGCCCGGACCGCAGGTGAGGTACCGGCGGCGCTGGCGGATACGCTGCACGCATTGGGTCTGGATACGCGCAGTCTCTCCCGGCTGCACATCGGCTCCGTTATCTTTGCCAACAAACCCGGCGACGGCTCTGCCCGGGAGCAGGCGGCCTCCTGTCAGCGGGTGCTGGGCGGCAGCGCCAACATCTGCTACGAATTCGCCACCAAGCGCTATCGCTCCAACTGCGTCAACTGGGGCCTGCTGCCTTTTACACTGGCGGCGGACGACAGCTTTGACGGCGCACCCGGCGACTTTATCTACGTCCCGGAGGTGCGGGAGAAGGTGGCCCGGGGCGACGAGGAATTCCCCGCGGTACTGCTGCATGACGGCAGGAAAACGGACCTCCTCCTCTATCTGAAAAACACCAACGCGGAGGAGCGCGAGCTGCTGCTGCGCGGGTGCCTCATCAACTATTACGCGGCAAAGGCGGTGAACTGAATGGAAAAAATCAAAATGCCTGTCCCCATCGCCGAACTGGACGGCGATGAGATGACCCATGTGCTGTGGGGCATGATAAAGGGCACACTTATTAAGCCCTTCGTGGACCTGAATACCGAATACTACGACCTGTCCCTGCCCCACCGGGAGGAGACGGCAGATGCCGTCACCGCACAGGCAGCGGAGGCCATCAAGCGCCTGAAGATCGGCGTGAAGTGCGCCACCATCACCCCCAACCTGCAGCGGCAGGAGGAGTACGGCCTGACCCAGCTGTGGAAGTCCCCCAACGCCACCATCCGGGCGGCGCTGGACGGCACCGTGTTCCGCGCACCCATCCTGCTGAAGCGGGTCAAGCCTGTGGTGACCTGCTGGGAGAAGCCTGTCACCATCGCCCGCCACGCCTACGGCGACCTGTACAAGGCGGTGGAATACCGTGTCCCCGGCGCAGGCAAAGCCGAGCTGGTGTTCACCGATGAAAGCGGCCGGGAGCTGAGCCGCCAGACGGTGTTCGACTTCAAGGGCCCCGGCGTGGTGCAGGCCATGCACAACCGGGACGCCTCCATTCTCTCCTTCGCCCGCTGCTGCTTCACCTATGCCCTGTCCGTGGGGCAGGACGTGTGGTTCGGCGCCAAGGACACCATCTCCAAGGACTATGACCAGACCTTCAAGCTGCTGTTCCAGCAGGTCTATGACGAGGAATTCAAGGCCGCCTTTGAACAGGCGGGACTTCACTACCGCTATGCGCTCATCGACGATATCGCGGCCAAGGTCCTCCGCAGCAAGGGCGGCATCGTCTGGGCCTGCAAGAACTACGACGGCGACGTGATGAGCGACCTGGTCGCTGCGGCCTCCGGCTCCCTGCCCATGATGACCAGCGTGCTGGTGTCCCCGGACGGCTGCTTCGAGTATGAGGCCGCCCACGGCACCGTCACCGACCACTTCTACCGCTGGCGGAAGGGAGAAAAGGTATCCACGAACCCCCTGGCCACCATGTTCGCCTGGGCCGGCGCCCTGCGGAAGCGAGGCGAGCTGGACGGCAACGCCGACCTGGTGCACTTTGCCGGCTGCCTGGAGCAGGCGGGGCTGGATATATTCGAGGCCGGCCACTTTACCGAGGACCTGACCATGCTGTGCGACCCGTCGGAATACACCGACAAGCCGGACAACGACACGCTGCTGGGTCTGATCCGTGCGCGGCTGGAAACGCTGCTGACAGAGTAACATGACTGTGCCGCGGACATGACGTCCGCGGCACTTTTCCCTCCGGTCATATTGACATATCCCCTACACATCTGTATAATAAAACATAACCAAAAATACAGGGAGGTTCTATCACAGGATGGACACAGCCGGCAGCGACTCTTGCCCTGAACGAGATCAGAACAACAGAGAATGACGTGAGACATGACCTGTGCGCGAGGCACACAGGCCGTGTCTTTTGCGCTTTTTACATCGCGCAAAAAGCGAGAGGAGGCGCTCCGCAAAAGCAGCGGAGCCCGGGAAAGGAGACAGAATTTGGATACCTCAATAGGTTGGTTATTGCTTTTACAGGTGGTGCTTATCGCCCTGAACGCCGTGTTCGCCTGCGCGGAGATCGCTGTGCTGTCGGTAAACGAGGTAAAGCTGAGCAAAATGGTGTCGGAGGGCAGCCGGAAGGCCAAGCGGCTCAGCCGGCTGACGGCCCAGCCGGCCAGGTTCCTGGCCACTATTCAAGTGGCCATCACCCTGGCGGGCTTTCTGGGCAGCGCCTTCGCGGCGGAGAATTTCTCCGATCCGCTGGTGGACTGGCTGGTGGGGCTGGGCGTAACGATCCCGCCCGCCACGCTGAACACCCTCGCCGTGATCCTGATCACGCTGATCCTGTCCTTCTTCACGCTGGTGTTCGGCGAGCTGGTTCCCAAGCGGATCGCCATGAAGCAGTCAGAGAAGGTTGCGCTGAACATCTCCGGGCTCATCACTGTCATCTCCAAGCTGTTCGCGCCCATCGTGTGGCTGCTGAGCGCGTCTACCAACGGCATACTGCGGCTGCTGGGCATTGATCCCAACGAGGCCGAGGAGCAGGTGGGCGAGGAGGACATCCGCATGATGGTGGACGCCAGCAGCGAGCACGGCGGCATCGACCATGAGGAAAAGGAGTTCATCCAGAATGTCTTTGAGTTTGATGACCTGACCGCCGAGGAGATCGCCACCCACCGCACGGACGTGGATCTGCTATGGCTGGACGACACCATGGATGATTGGGCCGAGACCATCCACAACACGCGGCACACCCGCTACCCCGTGTGCGAGGACAGTGCGGACAATGTGGTGGGCATTCTGAACGCCAAGGAGTACTTCCGTCTGGCGGATAAAAACCGGGAGAGCGTAATGGCCGGCGCCGTCCGCACGCCGTACTTCGTGCCGGAGACCATTAAGGCCGACGCCCTGTTCCGCAACATGAAGCGTACCGGCAATCCCCTGGCCGTGGTGCTGGACGAGTACGGCGGCATGGTGGGCATCGTGACGCTGAACGACCTGGTTGAGGAGCTGGTGGGCGACCTGGGCAGCGACGACAGCAACATCCTGGACGATGATGAGCCCCGCATCGAAAAGCGGGAGGATGGCTCCCTGGTCATCACCGGCAACGTAGAGCTGGACGATCTGGAGGACGCACTTGGCATCGAGCTGGACCAGGAGGAGCATGACACCCTGACCGGCCTGGTGTTCGACGCGCTAGGCATGATACCCGACGACGGCCCGCAGGACATTACGCTGGAGGCTGAGGGGATGCGGATCCATGTGACCTCCATTCTGGACCATCAGGTGAATGCGGCGGAGGTAACGCTGCTTCCTCAAACAGAGGACGCGGACGAGGCGAAAGAATAAAAAAGCAAAAAGGAGCACCCGGCCGGGTGCTCCTTTTTTATCACAGCTTACTCGCCCATATACAGGCGGAAATACAGGCCATTCATGCCGGTGCCGTCCAGCATAGCGATCATAACCGGGCCGTCCTCCTGCTCAATGAAACCACCGGCATACTGGATATTGTTGCTGAACAGGCCCATAATATATACCTCCTGTACCAGCGTCCGCTGCACGGCCGCCGATCACATGATCGCAGTCAGTTGGCCTTGTGCTCCTGCTTGTGCTCCTGCTTGGGCTCCTGCTTGGCCGTGCCGGAGAATGCCTTGATCTCCACACCGCCGCGGATGACCGCGCCCTTGACCACCGCCAGAGTGCCCGTCACCAGGCCGCCGCTGATCTGAGCCTTCTCCTCCAGGGTGGTGCCGCCGGTGATCTCCAGATCGCCGTTGACCTTACCGGCGCACAGCAGCTCCTTTGCGTTGATGTTACCCGTCACCTGAGAATCCTCGCTGACGGTAACGGTGCCCGTGACCTTTACATCACCGGTCAGCGTACAGCCGATGAGGTTCAGGCTGCCGGCGGTGATATTGCTCTGGATGACCGAGCGCAGCGTCACCGTGCCGGTGGTAATGACCTCGCCCTTGAATGCCCCGGCGATCTCCACATCGCCGTCGGAGCGCAGTGTGCCCTCCAGTGAAGTACCCGCAGCCAGATAGCTGGCGGCCTTGGCCTTCACCACAGGCTGTACCGGTGCCTGCACCGGCGCGGTCTTTACCGGCTCCGGCTTTGCGACAGGCTTTTTGCCGCCGGCGGCCAGCACCTTGTCATCCTCGCTGCCCACGCCGAACAGTTCAAACATCGTCCGTTTCATTTCATCGCGCATAACAATACCCTCCCAATGGTTTTTGTTGCTTCTCTTTCCTGTTCATCTATCTATGTACCCGGCCGGGGACCTTCGCGGCCTCCTCATAGTGGAAGCCCATCAGCCGCCCGGGAATATAGATCCATGGCCGATGCAGTGTTTCGTTATAGTTGCCGGCGGCCTGCCGGTAAATGCTCTCGCTGCGCCGCAGGACCTCCGCCACATCAGCATTGCCCGCAGCCTCTGCCGCCCGCTTTTCAAAAGCGGCCAGCTGGCACCGGGCGCTCTCTACCATGCTCCGGTGCTGACGCAGCAGACGGCGGACCTCCCAGAACCACAGGACGACAAGCGCTGAAGTGCTGGCGATCGCCACGAGCCAGATGACCCATTTCATACGCAAACGCCCCCTTCCGCAGGGCACAGCGCCCCCTGCTGTGGATATCGTAACAGATACGGGAAGGATTGCGTCCGCGTATGCCGCGAAATGCACATACACGTCCGCGAAATGTAAAATTTGCGGTGACAATTCCATTTTCTTATGATAAAATAAAGCCGCGGAAGCACAAGAAAAGCACAAGGAGGCGGCGCCATGTATATCGCAGTATGTGATGATCAGATCGAGGAACTGGAAAAGCTCACGGCGCTTTTGCAGGCCTGGCAGTCTGACCTGCACTCCGATGTCCGCTTTCAGACCTTCCGCAGCGGCGGCCAGCTGCTGGACGCTGCCCGCGCCGAGCGCTTCACCCTGTATCTGCTGGACGTGCTGATGCCCGGCATGACCGGCATGGACGCCGCACGGGAGATCCGTTCCTTCGACGCAGCGGCGGACATTATCTTTCTCACCACCTCTCCCGGCTTCGCCTACGAAAGCTACGGCGTCCGGGCGGCGGAGTATCTGCTCAAGCCCATCAATGCCAAGCTGCTCTATCCGGTGCTGGACAAGCTGTATCTGCGGGAGCAGAAGCCGCAGGACGGCCTGACCGTCAAATCCAACGGTATGCTGGTGCGCCTGCCCTTTTCCCAGCTGAGCTATGTGGAGGTCAACGGCAAACACCTGTTCTTCAACATGGCCGACGGCACCGTCTATGAGGTGGCGGCCTCCATGCGCGAGTATGAAGGGGCGCTGCTGGCCCGCCCGGAGTTCATGCGGGTCCACCGGTCCTACATCGTCAATATGCTCCAGGCCGAAAAGCTCTCCCCCGCCGGGGTCATCACCTTCAGCGGCCATAACGTACCCGTGTCCCGCCTGCTGTACGGCCAGCTGCAAAAGGACTATCTGGCCCTGCTGTTTTCCGGGAGGGACGCATAATATGTTTGATTTATCTATGCAGTCCGCGCTGGATATATTCTGCTATGTGCTGGTGCTGATCTATGGACTGGCGCTCAGCGCGGATATCTCCACCGGCGGCCATGTCTCCCGACAGCAGAAGTGCCTGCTGACGCTGCTGTGCCTGCTGTTCCTGCTGGTACAGGGACTGGGGCTGGTGCTTTTGGGCGAACGAACGGTAAAGCAGCTCTACCCGCTGGTCACCCATGTGCCGTTGGTGCTGATCCTGATTTTGTTTATGAAAAAATCGGTGGGCGTAGCCATTGTCAGCACCTGCACCGCGTATCTGTGCTGCCAACCGCCCCGCTGGGGACGCATCGCCGTGGAGGCGCTGACGCAGAGCACGCTGGCCGCCGAGCTGGTCTATATCCTGCTGATGCCGGTGATGTATTATCTCCTGCGCCGCTTTTTCGTGGCCGCGGCCTATAACACCATGACCTCCTCAACGGCGACGCTGCTGCTGTTCGGCAGCCTGCCCGTCACCTATTATATTTTCGACTATGCCACCACGATCTACTCCGATGCACTCTATTCCGGCATTCAGGCGCTGAATGAATTTCTGCCCACAGTGCTGATAACATTCTATGTACTGTTTCTGCCCGCCTTTCACCTGCAGTCACAGCGGCGCGCCGACGCGGAGATGCAGCGCTCCATGCTGGAGGCGGAGCTGGAGCAGTCCCAGTCTGAGATGGACTCCCTTCACCGGCTGGAGACCCAGACCGCCGTCTATCAGCACGATATGCGCCACCACCTGAATATGCTGGACGGTCTGCTGTCCGCGGGACGGCCGGACGAGGCGACAGCGTATATCAAAAATGTCCAGGCGGATATCGAGGCCATCACGCCCCGCCGCTTCTGCGAAAACCATCTGGTGAACCTGCTGTGCTCCTCCTTCACCGACAAAGCCCAGCGGCAGGGCGCCGTGCTGACCGTGGATGCCTCACTGCCCAACGATGTAGCCATTTCGGACACGGAGCTGTGCTCCCTGCTGAGCAACGGTCTGGAAAACGCCCTGCACGCCGTGGCGGACCTGCCCGCCGACCGGAAGCAGATCTCCCTGTACTGCGGTGTGCGGCAGAACAAGCTTCTTATTGAGATACGCAATCCCTGCGCCGGACCGATAGCCATGCGGGACGGCCTGCCTGTCAGTGACCGGGAAGGACACGGCTACGGATGCCGCAGCATCCAGGCCATCGCCCAGCGCAACGGCGGCCTGTGCGTGTTTTCCGCCCAGCAGGGCCAGTTTCTGCTGCAGATCATGCTTCCGGTGCTGGAGACGTAAGAAAACTTTTGTTTGAAGGAGCCGCCTTGGGCGGTTTCTTTCTTTTTATCCGATATCCTCGATATACTATCACGCCTTGGACAAAATGCGGCGGTTCTCACCTTGTTTTTCCGTCATTCCCGTGCTATAATTTCTGCAAATACCAGAGATAAGCCCGGCCGGGCGCAAAGGAGAGATACACAATGGCGACATTTACCGTAAACGGCCGCACCGTCACTGTGGAGAAGAACCAGAAGCTCCTCCGCTACCTCCGTGATGAGCTGCACCTGACCTCCGTCAAGGACGGATGCAGCGAGGGTGCCTGCGGCACCTGCCACGTCCTCATCGACGGCAAGCCCACCAAGGCCTGCATCCCCCAGACGGACAAGCTGGAGGGCAAGACCATCCTCACGGTAGAGGGGCTCAGCGACTGGGAAAAGCAGGTCTACACCTTCGCCTTCGGCGAGGCCGGCGCGGTGCAGTGCGGCTTCTGCATTCCCGGCATGGTCATCTCTGCCAAGGGGCTGCTGGACGTGAACCCCGATCCCACCCGCGAGGAGGCCGCCTTCGCCATCCGCAACAATATCTGCCGCTGCACCGGTTACGTGAAGATCATCGACGGCATCCTGCTGGCGGCTAAGATATTCCGCGAGGGCAAGCTGCCCGCCCCCTCCGCCGACGACTGGCAGATGGGCAGCCGCGTCCACCGACTGGACGTGGAGGAAAAGGTCCTGGGCTATGGCCAGTATCCCGATGACATTTATGTGGACGGTATGTGCTACGGCGGTGCGGTCCGCAGCCAGTATGCCCGCGCCCGCGTTCTCTCTATCGACACCAGCGAGGCCGAGGCGCTGCCCGGCGTGATCTGCGTGGCCACGCAGAAGGATATTCCCGGCAAGGTGAACGTAGGCCATCTGAAGAAGGATCAGCCCACCCTGATCGGCGTAGGCGAGCTGGTACACTACCTGGGCGACAGTGTGGCACTGATCTGCGCCGTGGATCAGGAGACGGTGGAGGCCGCCAAGAAGCTGGTGAAGGTGGAGTACGAAGTCCTGCCCGCCGTCCACAACCCCGCCGAGGCCGCCGCCCCCGGCGCGCCGCTGGTGTTCGACGAGGAGGAGAGCAACGTCCAGGCCTACAAGCACGTCTCCCGCGGCGATTCCGAGGGTGCTATCAAAAACGCCAAATATGTGCTGACCGAGCACTTCTCCACCCCGTGGACGGAGCACGCCTTCCTGGAGCCGGAGTGCTGCGTGGCGCTGCCGCTGGACAACGGCGGCGTAAAGCTGCTGACCACTGACCAGAGTGCCCACACCACCATGCATGAGTGCGCGTCCATGCTGGGCGTGGACTACGACCACTGCCAGGTGCAGAACTGCCTGGTGGGCGGCGGCTTCGGCGGCAAGGAGGATATGTCCGTCCAGCACCACGCCGCGCTGCTGTGTTACCTGAGCCGCCGGCCCGTCAAGTTCAAGCTCAGCCGCCAGGAGTCCATCCTCGTCCATCCCAAGCGCCACAGCATGGACATGGACTTCACCATGGGCTGCGACGAAAACGGCATCATTCAGGGTGTCAAGGCCAGCGTGGTGTCCGACACCGGCGCGTTTGCCTCTCTGGGCGGCCCCGTGCTGGAGCGCGCCTGCACCCACGCCGCCGGTCCCTACGCCTACGAGAACTTCGAGATCGAGGGCCGCGCCTACTACACCAACAACCCCCCCGCCGGCGCCTTCCGGGGCTTCGGCGTCACCCAGACCTGCTTCTGCACCGAGACGCTGCTGAACCAGATGGCCGACCTGGTGGGCATCTCCCCCTGGGAGATCCGCTACCGCAACGCCATTCGCCCCGGCGGTGTGCTGCCCAACGGCCAGATCGTGGATGACTCCACCGGTCTGGTAGAGACGCTGGAGGCCATCAAGCCCGCCTATGACGAGGCGGTGAAAAACGGCGATCCGGTGGGTATCGCCTGCGCCATGAAGAACGCCGGCGTAGGCGTAGGCATTCCCGACTGGGGCCGCTGCAAGCTCATCGCGGAGGACGATGGCAAGGTGCACATCTACTCCGGCGCCAGCTGCATCGGTCAGGGCCTGGGCACCGTGCTGGTGCAGGTGGTGGTCACCAACACCGGGCTGCATCGGGACGATATCGTCTATGAGCGCAGCAACACCTGGATCGCCCCCGACTCCGGCGACACCTCCGGCTCCCGCCAGACCCTTGTCACCGGCGAGGCCACCCGCCGCGCCTGCGAAAAGCTGAAGGCGGAGCTGGACGCCGGCAAATCCCTTGCCGACCTGAAGGGCACGGAGTTCTACGGCGAGTATCTGGCCAAGACCGACCCGCTGGGCGCCGACGTACCCAACCCCGTCAGCCACGTGGCCTACGGCTACGCCACCCAGATGTGTATTCTGGATAAGGAGACGGGCCGCATCAAGAAGATGGTGGCCGCCCATGACGTGGGCAAGGCCGTGAACCCCCTGAGCGTGGAGGGTCAGATCGAGGGCGGCGTGGTCATGTCCATGGGCTACGCTTTGACGGAGAAATACCCCATCGATGAGAACTGCAAGCCCACCGCCAAATACGGTATGCTGGGCCTGTTCCGCGCCAATCAGATCCCCCCGGAGATCCAGGCCATCGTGGTGGAGAAGCCCGGCCTGAATGTGGCCGGCGGCGCCATCGGCATCGGTGAGATCACCTCCATCCCCACCGCCCCTGCCATTGCCGACGCCTATTACCGCCTCACCGGCGAACGGGAATTCAGTCTGCCGCTGAAGAACACCCCCTACGCACCCAAGAAATAAACGTAAAAGAGCACCCCAAAGGGGTGCTCTTTTCATATCTGTCTGTCCTCCTGTACCGCGGCCAGCGCCTCCACCGTATCCACATCCCGCAGCTCCGCCGCGGACGTCTCATACAGCAGCAGCGCGTCCGGGTGTGCGCGGATGACCACGTTGCCGCCCACATCGCCCTCCAGCGCCATCAGCTCCGGGAAAAACTTCCGGGGAAAGATGCACGGGTTGCCCCGCACGCCGTTATGGGCCAGGCCCACGATATGGTCCGGATGCGTCCGGAAATATTCGATCTCCCGCCGCACCGTCTCCTGCTCCAGAAGCGGCTGATCCGCCACCTGATACAAAATAGCGTCGCAGCCCGCCATGGCCTCGGTGCCCAGACGCACCGTGCGGCTCAGGCCGTCCTCCGGACGGTCGTTCCGCACCACCGTGAAGCCGAATTCCTCTGCCAGCGCCGCGGCGGCATCGTACTGCGTCACCACCGTCACCTGCGCGAATTCCTCCGCCGGCACCGCCTCCAGCGAACGGCGCAGCAGACTTTTTCCGTCCACCACAGCCTCCAGCTTATTGCGCCCGAAGCGGCTGCCGCTGCCCGCCGCCATGACCAGGCAACCGATCCGCAGCTCCGCCATGCAAACCACCCTCTTTCGTGTGTTCCAGTGTATCAGCTTCAGTATGCCCCGTCAAGCTTCGCCGTATCGTTATTCCGAAAATAAAATCACGCTTTCGCTGTACATTTCCCCTGTCCCGTGCTATAATTTTCGTGAATATGTATCATTAGCAAAAAATATAGACGACATTTCCAAGTTTTGCAACAGGAGGCTGCCTACTATGAGTAAGGTGGGAAAGAGCGAGATCCGTGTGGACGCCTTTGACAAGGCCACCGGGCGGACAAAATACTACGAGGACCGTATGCCTGCGGGCGCGCTGTATGCCCGCATCAAGCACGCCACTATCGCCCACGGCTACGTCAAGTCCATTGACACGTCCGCGGCTGAGGCGATCGAGGGCGTGGTGAAGGTGCTGACCTGCTTCGACGTGCCGGAGCACTGCTTCCCCACGGCGGGTCATCCCTGGTCCATGGATCCCGGCCATCAGGACGTGGCCGACCGCAACCTGCTGAACCGTCATGTGCGCTACTACGGCGATGATATCGCCGTGGTCATCGCCGAGGATGAGGTGTCCGCCATGCAGGGCGTCCGCGCCCTGAAGGTGGAGTACGAGGAGCTGCCCTTCGTGCTGGACGTGCAGAAGGCCATGGAGCCCGGCGCGCCCCAACTTCATGAGGGATATTCCAACAACATCCTCAAGCACTCCGATATCCGCAAGGGCGACTATCAGGCTGCCATTCAGGAGCCGGGGCTCATCAAGGTGGAGGGCTGGTACGACACGCCTACCGTGCAGCACAGCCACATCGAGAACCACGGCTGCTTTGCCTATGAGGAAAACGGCCGTATCGTCGTGGTGGCGTCCACCCAGATCCCCCATATCATCCGCCGCATCGTGGGCCAGGCCCTGGGCCGTCCCTGGGCGGACATTCAGATCATCAAGCCCTACATCGGCGGCGGCTTCGGCAACAAGCAGGACGCCCTGTATGAGCCCCTGTGCGCCTGGTGCACCACGCAGGTGGGCGGCCGCTGCGTCCGTATCGACTGCACCCGGGAGGAGACGTTCGTCTCTAACCGCGTGCGCCACGCCATCCGCTTCCACATCGTCACCTGGCTGCACAAGGACGGCTCCATTGCCGCACGGAAAGTGGAGTGCTTCTCCAACCAGGGCGCTTACGCCTCCCACGGTCACTCCATCGTGGCCAAGGCCATGGGCTCCTTCCCCCAGATCTACCCCTGCGACAACTTCGAGGGCGACGCCTGGACGGTATACACCAACCGCCCGGTGGCCGGCGCCATGCGCGGTTACGGCATGCCTCAGGCCTCCTTTGCCGACGATGCCAACATTGACGAGTGCGCCAAGGCTGTTGGCATGGATCCGCTGGAGTACCGCATGAAGTACATCATGCCCAAGGGCTTCCACGACGGCTTCTCCGGCAACACCAACTACTACGACTCCTTCCGCGACTGTCTGGAAAAGGGCAAGGAATACATAGAGTACGACAAAAAGAAGGCCGAGTATGCCAAGGATACCGGCAACATCCGCCGGGGTATCGGCGTGGCGGCGTTCTGGTACAACACCGCCGTCTATCCCATCTCGCTGGAGACCTCCAGCAACCGTATGCTGCTGAATTTGGACGGCACCGTCACCATGCAGTGCGGCGAGACGGAGATCGGCCAGGGCGCTGATACCGCTTACGCCCAGATGACCGCCGAGGCCGTGGGCCTGAAGAGCTACCGGGACGTCCGCGTGGTCTCCTGCCAGGATACGGATATCACGCCCACCGGCCTGGGCGCTTACGCCAGCCGCCAGACCTATGTGGCCGGCTTCTCCATCCGGCAGACCGCCACCCTGCTGCGGCAGAAGATCCTGGCCTACGCCACCAAGCTGACCCGCCAGGCCGTGGATAATATGGACATCGTGGACGGCAATATCGTCCGCAAGCAGGATGGCGCGGTGCTCATGAGCCTGAGTGAACTGGCCATGACCGCCCAGTACAACGCGGCGGACAGCGAGCATATCACCGCCGAATCCACCTACACCATCCGCAACAACGCCTACTCCTTCGGCTGTACCTTCGCCGATGTGGAGGTAGACATCGCCCTGTGCAAGGTCAAGCTGAACAAGATCATCAACGTTCACGACTGCGGCAGTCTTATCAATCCCGCCCTGGCGGAGGCCCAGGTCCACGGCGGTATGTCCATGGCCATCGGCTACGGTATGAGCGAGCAGCTGCTGTTCGATGAAAAGACCGGCAAGCCCCTGAACAACAATCTGCTGGACTACAAGCTGTCCACCTTTATGGATCACCCCCATCTGGAGGCACAGTTCGTGGAGAATCCCGAGCCCACCTCCCCCTTCGGCACCAAGGCGCTGGGTGAGCCGCCGGCCTGCTCCGGCGCGCCGGCCATCCGCAACGCCATTCTCAACGCCACCGGCGTGGCCATCGACTGCACACCCATCACGCCCCACGTGCTGTTCGCCGAGTTCAGCAAGGCGGGCCTGATCCACGACAGCTGGAATGAAAAGGAGGGCAAATAAACCATGTATGATATGAAAGCCTTATACGAGGCCTCCAGCGTGGAAAACGCGGTGGCCCTCCGTCTGGAGCATCCGGAAGCCCAGATCATCGCCGGCGGCAGCGACGTACTGGTGCAGATGCGCGAGGGCAAGCGCGCCGGTGCGGAGCTGATCTCCATCTACGGGCTGGACGAGCTGCGCGGCATCACCATTGACGCCGACGAGAACATCCGCATCGGCAGTCTGACCAGCTTCTCCCACATTACCCGCGACCCCATCATCCAGCAGTATATCAACGTGCTGGGTGAGGCCGTGGATATGGTGGGCGGCCCCCAGATCCGCAACATCGGCACCATCGGCGGCAACACCTGCAACGGCGTGACCTCCGCCGACTCCTCCTCCACCCTCCACGCATGGGATGCCATCGTGGAGCTGACCGGTAAAAACGGCGTCCGCCGCCTGCCCATCCATGAGTTCTATATCAAGGCCGGTAAGGTGGACATCCGCGCAGAGGACGGTGAAATTCAGACCGCCATCCTTATCCCCAAAGAGAGCTATGACCGCTGCTATGGCCACTACATCAAGTACGCCATGCGGAACGCCATGGACATCGCCACCCTGGGGTGCAGCGTCAACGTCCGGCTCAGCGAGGACAAGAAGACCATTGAGCGTGCCCGCATCGCCTACGGCGTAGCCGGCCCCGTGCCCCTGCGGTGTGCCAGCGCTGAAGCGGCAGCCCAGGGCAAGCCCCTGACCGAGGAGACGGTGGAGACTTTTGCCCACGCCATCCTGGACGATATCAACCCCCGTGACAGCTGGCGCGCCAGCAAGGCCTTCCGGCAGCACATCGCCGTGGAGATCGCCAAGCGCTGTCTCGTAAAATCCATTGAGCTGGCAGGAGGTGAGCTGGCATGAGCAAGCAGTATAAGCTGATCCGCTGCAATATCAACGGCAAGGACGTAGAGAAGATGGTGGACGTTCGCGCCAGCCTGACCGATATGCTCCGCAATGACTATCACCTGACCTCCGTGAAAAAGGGCTGCGAGGTAGGCGAGTGCGGTGCCTGCACCGTCCTCATCGACGGCGAGACGTTCAACTCCTGCATCTATCTGGCCGTGTGGGCCGACGGCAAACACATCCGCACACTGGAGGGCTTGCTCAGCCCCGACGGTGAGCCCAGCGACATCCAGCAGGCCTTTATGGAGGAGTCCGCCATCCAGTGCGGTTTCTGCACCCCCGGCTTTTTGATGACTGCCGTGGAGATCCTGGCCTTGTCTCTTATACACATCTGACGCTGCCGACGACGG
>ENA-OZGN01000195-OZGN01000195.1-human-gut-metagenome-genome-assembly--contig:-NODE-195-length-21741-cov-12.860924_pt1 | contig 21741 bp, 27 predicted proteins | sample MGYA00245115_ERZ653655 | MGnify/ENA primary metagenome ERZ653655 (study PRJEB26926, sample SAMN06165105) | human gut metagenome | biome: ENVO:00009003; feature: ENVO:2100002; material: ENVO:00002003... | reverse complement strand
TCCACACGGAGATAAAGAACCAGAGCAACGTGCCTTTCGATGTGGACTACATCACATGGAAAATCGTGGACAAGAAGGTGGCGAAGCGTACCGCCGTGCAGGAGCAGATCATCCTGCCGCTCCGTGCGCAGAATTACGCCACACTCGTGCCGGGCAAGAAGAGCGAGCGCACGGTGTTCACGATGGCGAAGTTCACTATCCCCGACGATAAATGCCTCGTGGTGGAACTCAACGAGAAGAACGGGGGGCGTCACCAGTCTTTCGTGATTGAGAACGAGGACTTGGTACGTGCCAATACCATCAACGAACTTCAAGTGCGCTGACCATGAGAAAGTACATCGCAATAATCATCGCGTCGCTTGCCCTGTTTACGGGGCAGGCGCACGCCCAGCGATGCCTGCCGAAGATGCAGGGCATCGAGGTCAGGGCGAACATGGCGGACGGTTTCAATCCCGGCGGCAACGACGGCGGGCACAGCTTCGGGGCGGCTCTTTCCACCTACACGAAAAAGGGGAATAAATGGGTGTTCGGCGGCGAGTACCTGTTGAAGAACAACCCTTACAAGGACGGGAAGATACCCGTGGCGCAGTTCACGGCGGAGGGGGGATACTACTTCAAGATACTCTCCGATGCCCGTAAAATCGTGTTCGTCTATGCAGGTGCTTCGGCTCTTGCCGGATATGAATCGGTGAACTGGGGCGAAAAGGTACTGCATGACGGCTCCACGCTCCATGACCGGGACGCCTTCATCTACGGCGGTGCGCTGACGCTCGATGTGGAGTTTTACGTGGCAGACCGTATCGCCCTGCTCGCCAACCTCCGGGAGCGTTGCCTGTGGGGTGGCGACACGAGGAAGTTTCATACGCAGTTCGGGGTCGGAATCAAGTTCATCATCAACTGACACGGACATGGAACGGACGGAAATAGACATCATCAGACAAATGCCCATTGCGGTTTTTCTCGCACGGCTGGGGCATGAGCCTGTCAGAAGGAGCGGTAACGAGCTGTGGTATATCGCCCCGTATAGGGGCGAGCGCACGCCATCTTTCCGTGTGAACGTGGCAAAACAGCTCTGGTACGACTTCGGGCTGGGCAAGGGCGGCGACATCTTCACGCTTGCCGGGGAGTTTATCAGAAGCAACGACTTCATGGAGCAAGTGAAATTCATAGCGGAAACTGTCAATATGCCTATGCCTGTTCCCGAAGGGAGCAAACCGACTTTCCTGCCTAAACCGTCAGAACCTGCCTTTGAGGGAGTGGAAGCCGTCCCTCTGCTTCGTTCTCCACTGACAGACTATCTGGCGGAACGGAGCATTCCTTACGTTGTCGCATCACGCTACTGCTGCCGACTGAATTACTGTGTGCGTGGCAAACGATATTTTGCCGTCGGTTTCCCGAACGTGGCGGGTGGATATGAGATCCGCAGCCGCTTCTTCAAAGGATGCGTGCCTCCGAAGGATGTGTCGCTGGTCAAGGCGGAAGGCTCTCCGGCTGACGTGTGCAGCGTCTTTGAGGGCTTTATGGACTTCCTTTCTGCTGCCACGCTCGGATTGGAAACGGGCGACTGTCTTGTGCTGAACTCCGTTTCCAACGTGGAAAAGGCGATGAAGTATCTGGACGGTTATGGGTGCATAGACTGTTACCTCGACCGTGACGAAGCCGGACGGCGGACATTAGAAACGCTGAAAGAACGTTATGGCGGACGTGTCTGCGACCGTTCCGCCCTCTATGACGGTTGCAAGGACTTGAACGAGCATCTGCAACTGACAACGAAAAAAGAACAATAACTTAAAAATCAAAGAACAATGAACATACTGAACAACAAGAACAAGAGAACATCAATCTTCAAGGCGTTGGCACTCTGCCTTTTCGCCGCCGTGTCGCTCACCGCCGTATCGTGTGACGACGATATGGACATCCAGCAATCCTATCCCTTCACGGTGGAAACCATGCCTGTGCCTAACAAGGTGACGAAGGGGCAGACGGTGGAAATCCGCTGTGAGTTGAAAAAGACGGGCGATTACGCCAACACCCTCTATACCATCCGGCATTTCCAGTTCGAGGGAGAAGGTACGCTGAAAATGGACAACGGAATCACGTTCCTGCCCAACGACCGCTACCTGCTCGAAAACGAGAAGTTCCGGCTGTACTACACGGCGGAGGGCGACGAGGCGCATAACTTCATCGTGGTGGTGGAGGACAATTTCGGCAATTCATACGAGATGGAATTTGATTTCAACAACCGCAATGTGAAGGACGACGGGGTTATTTCTGTTGTCCCCATCGGCAACTTCAAGTCCCTCACACGATGATGCGTGTATTCACGGCTATCCTCTGTTCGTTTCTGGCGGTCTGTTCCGTGTCTGCACGGGACAGCCGCCATGAGGGAACGGACGGGCAGGCGGCTATTTACCGGCTGCCACCATTCGAGAGGGCGGTGCGATGCACGAAGTATTTTGAGGGCTGGCATTCGGAAAAACATCACCCGTATTATCCAAAGGAAAACATTATCCAAAGCCATCTGAATAATATATCTAAAAATGAAGATGTTGTAGTAATTATAAATGATAAAACTTCTGATAATAATAAGCAGAAAAAACTTTCTTGTCCTTCCCAATCTCAAAGACGGTTCCGCAAACTGACAGTATCGTTACCCTTACACGTAATGAAAATATCGTCTGGATTTGGATATAGAACAGACCCTTTTACGGGAAAGAAGAAGTTTCATAATGGTATAGACCTGCGAGCCGATAAGGGAACGGCAACATTTTCAATGTTAACAGGAGTAATCATTATGGTGGGTAGCGACAACTCTCGTGGCAATTATATAATGATAAGGCACGGCAACTATGTTGTCACTTATTGTCATTTGTCAAGGATTCTTGTAAGGCAAGGTCAAATGGTGGAGCCAGGTGAGACTGTCGGACTTGTAGGTTCAACAGGGCGCTCCACTGGTCCACATTTGCATTTGACATTATACTATGGGAAGCAAGTGCTTAACCCTTTGATACTTCTGAATTATATCAGGTATATTCTTGACAGGAGAATGAATGTGCATACAGGCTATAATCAATGCGTATGCGTGCCAAGTCCCTTCAGCCATTCTCTCAAAGAATTATTCTTCTCCCAAGAGGGGGCATCTTGTGTACCGCCATCAGGTATGACATCCTTGTATGCAGATTCAAGAGCCTCCCTCTTCTGTTTTGAGTCTGCTCGGGCATAGATTTCGGTTGTTGTTATTGACGTATGCCCCAGTATGTCGCGTATGTAGATTATATTCACCCCTGCTTGAAGCAGATGCATGGCTTTACTATGACGAAGGCAATGTGGTGACAAGCGTGCCGGTATCAAATCCGGATTCTCATCATGGGCCTGGGTCACATACTTCATCAACAAGTATGTGACACCAGCCCCTGTGAGTTTGTTTCCGTCACGGTTCTTGAATAAGGGGGCTGTTTGGTTTTCCGCCCGGTCAAGCCTGTTTTCGTTTATGTAATGCTGCAAAATCCGAACTTGCTTTTCTTGAAGGGGAACGGCACGGTTCTTGTTTCCCTTGCCTTGTAAAATCAGATATGCAGGTGCTTCTAAGTGTAGGTCGCATGGACGCAGTGAAATAAGTTCCTGAACACGGGCGCCCGTATCATATAAAAGTGCAAGCATAGCAAGATCCCTTCTGCTGGCAACGGTGTCTGCCGGGACTTGTGCCAAAAGCAGCTTCACTCCGTCCACCGAAAGGTATGCCATCGGCTTGGGATGTGCTTTTTTGGTTCTTATGGACAGTATTTCCTGCCATCTGTCTATATGCGTAATGTCCGCATGTTGTAAATATCGACAAAAAGAATGTATGGCGGCCAACCTTTGGTTACGTGTCTGTATGGTCACACCTTTTGTGTTTTCAATCCAAGCAAGGAAATCAAGAACGTTTCCTTTGACAAGAACCGCAGTTGATAGGTTTTGAGTCTTGATTCCTTTTATCCGTTCTATATAATCAATATAAGAAACGAACGTGTTGGCATAAGAACGTATTGTATGGGGGCTTGCCCCCCTTTCTGCTGACATGTATGAGGAGAAAAAAGCCCCAATGTGTCTTGCCAATGGTGATTCTGTCTGTTTCATGGTCATTTCATTGTTGAGATGGTTGGGAAAACATATTCTGATATTGCTGAGGTAGTATCCGAAAGATGCGGGTAAACCTGATTGGTAATCCTTACATAGTATTCTGTATCACTTACACATTTGTGTCCAAGTGCCATAGACAATACAGGCAAGCAACAATGCATATCCACACCTTCCTTTACAAGCTTGTCAAGAACATGGACAGCAAAGGTGTGCCTGAGGTCATGTATCCTTGGACCGACTTTGGGTATGTAGTCTATATCGCTCGCTTCAAGTATTTTATAAAACCAGTGTCTTGCACTTACACCTGTCAGTGAACTCCCATCCAACGATATAAGAAATGGACTATTGGGATTGCCCATATTGTGTAAAGGTAGTTTGTCCCGCTTAATCAGATACTGTTCCAATACCTGATATAAAGAATCTGAAATCGGAAGTTGTCTGTCTCTTTTGTTTTTTGTGTTTCGTACAAGAATGATACGGGATGACATATCCACATCGCTGTTAATGAGACTGCAAGCCTCTCCAATCCTCATTCCGGTCGAATACAATAGTCTTAGTAGGACAGGAATGGAAAATATCCCGCACTTGAAATTCCGCCTCACGAACATCAATTCATCTGCGGCCTTGAATATTTTCTTCAATTCCTCTTCAGAAAAAATATACGGTACATATAAGTTTTTGGGCTTGCGTGGATAGATAGGGATATAACAAGGAATGCCAAGTCTTGCCATGTAGCGAAGAAACTGTCCGACGACGCAGCATTTCATATAAATAGTGGTTGCTGAATTTCCGGTCATTTTACATCTCCACGCTTCAAACTCTGACTGCTTTATGCAAGCAGACTTCAAGTTTTCTCGTGTGGCAAACCGGTCAAACTCACGTAGTGCCGTCAGATGGCATCTTGCGTCTGAACCCGCCGCTTTCTTTGTCTCCAAGAAACGTAATATGTATGGAGACAGTATGCTCTTAAAATTATCCTTATATGAAGAATGTGCCATTTTGCTGTTCATAAAAATCGTCTTTGATTGGTGGAACCTCAAGCATACAGGAACTGATTTCCTGCACGTCAATACGTAAATAGTTCATTGTCACGTCCTGCCCAGAGTGACCGAGCGATTCCGATATTATCGGTATTCCGACGCCCTGCTCAAGCATTCTGCTTGCCAAAGAGAATCGCATGGAATGCGGACCGTGTTTGCGTCCGGCATTGTCAACACCGCTTTTCTGAATAGTTGTTGATATAAAATATCCTGCTCCTGTCCTGCTCATTTTCGAGACAGGGGATGTGTGGGTGACAAATATCTCTTCAAGTTCACATTCAGGACGAACTTTCAGGTAGGAAATAATGGCTTCTCCAACGTCTCTAAGCAATGGAAGCTGTATCGGATTCCCTGTCTTTGCCTGCTTCAACAATATTAGCGATTTGTCCCAATCTATATTTGCAAATCTCATCCCTATTATATCGGATATACGCAGGCCGAGTCTTGAAGCCAAGAGCAGCATGGCATATGTACGCTTGCCTATATCTCCATTTCGATTTACGGACATTTCTATCTTCCTAACTTCTTCTTTGGTATAAGTAGATGGTATCTTTTCTCGCATCGGTCGATGGATGAACTCGAACAAATAAGAGAAGCTGGGGACTTCCGGGTGGAATTTGTCTATGAACTCATAAAACTGGCGCATGGTGCTATGCCGTGATTGGCTGGATTCCTTTACTCCCAGAAATTCAAGGACATCACTTTCTGATATTTGAGCAATCTCATCCTTCCCTTTCATATTCAAAGATGCTATGAAGTAGGACAACAGACGTTTGTAATTGTCAATAGTTGTCATCATGCACCGTTGAGATAACTTGTAATCAATGAAGCCCAGCGCAAGGGCTCCAATATTACCGGGGAATGACAACGGAGGAACACGTTTGGATTGCTTGGGTATTTCACTCGTCGTCACAAATGCATCAAGGATACGGACACTCCGTTTGAATCTCCGCTTAGAAGCAGGGGAAAGAAGCGGAAGTTTTTCTGCAAGAAATTTTCGTCCCCAATCCAATTCATAAAAACTTGTACCGTTTTGTACAAGAAATGGCTTTAAATGAAGTTTCCATCGAACCACATGGGTACTGATGCAACCCTGAGAATAGCCTGATTCTTTCATCTTCTCAGAGCATTTGACAATCAAATTGTCAATGGTGTAATTTTTAATTTCCATATTTTGAGCTTTTGTTATACCGTTATAAATATAGCGGGAACGACACTCAATCCCATACTATTTCTACAAATATTATCACAAGCAATTATCATAACTAATGATGACAACCAGATAGTTATAGAAATATTACGAGTTATCTTTGGATAATGTTTTCCTTTGGATAATATGGGTTATCGAAAGATTTTGATAACCCATATGTAGGATATGGACATCGTTATCCCGACTTCATTATTATCCCAACCAAAGAAACGTATATCCTGTAAAACAGATTTTTATATGCAATTAAGGTTGGGATAATAATTTGATTGTCCAATCATACTTTGTTGTGCTTTTGCTACTTCAGACCAAAGACAGCGGCAAGAGATTTCTTTACTTTGGGGGATTTATAATGCTTTTCAATGTTTTTTGTAGTCGCATCATCCATTACTGCAAGAGCTTTGATCATTTGTTCTTTAGATATGCCGACATACCTCATGGTTGTTTCGATACCTTCATGTCCGAGCAACCGTTGGATTTGTACGATGTTTACACCATCTTCCAGCCAGTGGGTCGCCCTTGCATGCCGCAAGCTATGACAATGGAAACTGTCCGGTATCATTGGTGATTTAGACGCATATAGCTTAAGCCGTTTTGACACCGCCTCCTGACATAACTTCGTATTTCTCCGACCATTAATCGGGAAGAACAGGAAGTCCGATGGAACAGGGGCGTTCCCATGGAACACGGATATATAATGCCCGATAATTTTTGCCACGCTTTTCAGAAGATATATGCAACGGAGTTTGCTTCCCTTTCCTGTCACCTTTATACATGGACTTTTACTGCCAAGAGCGACGTCGGCTATTTTTAGTGAAAGCACTTCATCCACACGTGTTGCAGTACTGTACATGACATTGAACAAGGCAAAATCTCTCTTGCCCGTCATAGAACCTGTATCCATTGATGCAAATAAGACTTTTATTGTTTCCCTCGATATTACTTCCGGAAGTTTTTTTGCAGGACGCAATCTTTTTACAGATGTGATACTGCATCCATACTTTATGAACGCAACATTTTTCCTCGCTAAAAAAGCTATAAAGCTTCGCAAGGACGCCAAACGCAGGTTGCAGGTTGACGGAGAACACCCTTTTGCTTCTTTCATCCAAGCAAGCCAATCCTCGATTGTATCCACACGGAAACAATCACCGACAAGGGTCTCCCGTCTTACCCCCTTCACCGATTCCAGATAATCAAGGAAGAGTCCAAGTCCGTTCCTGTATGCTCTGATTGCATTCCCACTCAGATTTCTTACCTCTGTCAGATAGTGACCTTGCCATTCATTGATGGCTTCCCCCACCATTATATGTTCTTTAAGTTCCTTAGTCATTTTCGAAGTATTTGTTTAACCCCGGCAGAAGTTCATCGTAACAGGCTCCGGTAACAGACTCCAGTTTTTCCGAGAACAGCGGCACGAGTTTGTAATAGTATATGGTATTCTGTAAATATCTGTGACCCATAGACCTGCTGAGGCACACCAGCTTCCTGTCCCAATCAGAAGTTGAACCGTCCCCACACCACCTGTTGATGTTTGTCACCGCATAGTTGCTTCTCAAGTCATAAGCACGGGCGTAATTATTACTGACCCGCTTCCACAGTTTTTTGAAGTTGGAACTTACCCATGCATCGGAATACGGTCTGTCGTATTCATTGGGAAAGAACGTCTTTCTTCCGGGCATGATTGCGTCCATCTTTTTGTCGTATATTTCCAGGACCTGTCTCATGGATTCATGTAATGCCACACGATGCTCATTATAGCCTTTCGTATGACAGATATTGATAATACCTGCCATCAGGTCAATATTGCAACACTCAAGAAGGCGGGCCTCGGTGGTTCGCATTCCGGAACTGTATAGAAGCCGGAAGAATACCGGAAGTTCAAGCCGGATCAACGCTGCCCGGATGTCACGGCATGTGTATGACGGGGTGAACGAGTCTGCCTCCGCAAAGAACGCAGCCAGTTCTTCCTGAGTGAACGGATGTGGTGTATACGTACAACGGTTGGCTCTGGGAGTTGTCAGAGGCAGTTGCAGTGTCGTAAACCCTCTGCCATTGGTAAACCTGACAAACTCACGGACGGCTCCGACCCTGTTGTTGCGGCTTTTTGCAGACTCTTTTTCTCCGCGCTTGCAGAAGTCATCGAGAATGCAGGCTGTCAGCTTTTGGGCATTCGGATATTTTGACGCGCAGAACTCATTGAACCTTCGGAGTCTCTCCATTGTACGGTTATTGAGCCTACCCGATACCTCTATATGGGATTGGTAGGCTTCAAGCATATGGGATATGATACTCGGACGAAACGGAAGTTCGCAGACTTTGGGACATATGGGCTTATGTATATAGCCGGGATCTGGAGGGTATGACGGCAACGAAAACCGTACCCCTGTTTCCGTGGCAATATGTCGGACCAGCCTTCTGATGATTATGCATCTGGCTCTATGGGTATAGTATTTTTCACTATCGCGTCTGTGACTCCATTCGGCTATCAGCATATCGTTCATTACACCGCCGTGTGATTCACAATAGCGTAGAAAAGACTTTAGGTATATTCCGGTTGCATAATCCAATCTCCCGTCTTCTGTCAGAAGATTTGTATATGCTTCAACAATCCCTCTGATATTATTCACTTCATTCATCCGTATAGGTTTTAGGTAATGGATACTTCTCTATACTGAGTCCCAGTTCTCGAAGATGCGTGATGTCTGAGTCAACATACGCTTCGACTGCCTGAGGGCAGGTATGCCCGAGAATGCCACTTATTATGACAGATTCCGTGCCTGCTCCGAGAAGTCGCGTGGCAAGATTATGTCGGAACACCCCGATTCCGCGATGACTTTCACCGGGACGTAATCCAAGTTTGTCAAAGACTCCGGATACTATAGTCCCGATACTTTTGTAAGAAAGTCGTTTTCCGGGTTGTACTTTATTGGGGAAAACGTATTCAGAACGGTCATCCGCATTTCTTTCATGCAGGATATAGGCCAACAATGCATTGCCGACATTGGCCGACAATGGCAGCACAAGGGGTTGCCCTGTCTTTACCTGTATCAACCTGATTTCTTCGTTCTCCCAATCAATGTCTCCAGATTTGATGTTTGCTATATCACAGCCGCGTATACCAGTGTACAAAGCCAAGGCTACTATGGCTTTTTCCCTCAGGGTCATTCGATTATCCAACGGATTGGACAGACAGTTCTTGATTGCTTCCACTTCAGATTCCCGTAGATTGTTATAGTTCCTTTTCTTGGATTTCATCTTCGGCAACAACGAGATGATTCGTGGAATGTCCGGTGACAGATCCCGAATCTGGTTCAATGCCAGTCTGAGGTGGGACTGGGTATGCTTTGACCCCTTTCGCTTTCCGGTCATGAAAAAATCAAGAATCAATTTGTCTGTTACGTCATTCAATATTACCGCCCCGGCAATCTGCATCTCCAATAAGAATAATGCCAACGTAGTGTATTTGGCGGATTTGGGGAGATTCTCTTCGGCTATGTTCGTTCTGTTACGAAGTTCATCCATTAAAAACTTGTAGCCTGGATTGAGCTTCTTGTAATTGGATGAAAAAAGTAATTTTGCACAAGGACGCCCATTCGGCAGATGTCCGTATTCATCAAAGGCTCTTACTGTATTGAGATACATTCTCTTAAGATCCAAAGTAAACTTTGTGTATCTCCGGCTATTCACGATGCGTTCCCAATAGTCCTCATAGGATAGGATTGGGGATTTTTCATCAAACAAAGCAGCAAGGATTATCTTCACCTCCTTTACATATACTTTGTTGTAGTTGCAACTCTCCAAATGATCAAGCAACTTTTGGTGGGTAAATTTTAATTGTTCTATATCCATATATGTATTTGGCTTTAGTGCCAGCACAAATATAGGCATGAAATTATTATCCCAACCTTAATCACGTATAATAATCTGTTTTACAGGACATACGCTTCTTTGATTGGGATAATAATGAAGTTGGGATAACTTCTGCTTGCCACGCTCGCCTACAATGTCGGTCCGTACCGTCTTTTGGGGAGTGGGAAGATACCCAAAAGCACGCTAATCCGAAAGCTGGAGGCGGGTGACAGGAACATCTACCGGGAGTATATCGCTTTCTGTAACTATAAGGGGAAACGCCACGCCATGCTGCTCAAACGAAGGAAGGCTGAGTTTGCGCTGCTGTATGTACCATAAAGAATAAGTGTCTGACGAAAGAAACTCCGATGAAGCCGCCAACTTCATCGGAGTTTCAGTTTTCATACATTCGGGATTGTCCCTTTGCCTGCAACCTCACCGTCCCTGCAATGCTCTATGATACCGGGTGAAAATCCCATGCTGCCGATTGCGATATGCCGGATATAGTCTGTATATTCCTGACCTTGAAAATTCCTGCCCGTAAGGTTCTTGAAAACCATCTTTATGCTTATGCCGTCGTTGCTGTACAAGATGGTTTTTCCGTTCTGTCTGATTGTTTCCATGATTAAAACTTGTTTTTGTGAATACTATCGTAGATTGGTACAAAGGTTTCTTTGCCTACTTTCTTATCCGCCATCATGCTCATGAAAGAAAGTAGGCGGCTTTTGCCGCCCACCCCTCAAAAGCGGGTGTAAAGTCCCGTTACCATCGTGAACATTTCCTCCAGCATATCGCAATATATCCCCTCGTGCGTTTCAATGTCCTTCGTCCTGCTCTCGAATGTCTTTTTGCTGAACGTCTTGCGGTAGAAACGCATATTGTATAGGTCTGCCCCTCCGTCATAGATGATGTCAAGGCGGTTGGCACTGGTCTTGTTCCTCGCAAGGCTCATGCGCAAGCCGTTGCCCATGTCTGTGAAGTCTTTGCTTCCCGTCATGGCGGCAAAGCGTCTGCCGCCAATCTGCTCTAAAATTGTCTTTGCTATCATATCCGTTGTCTTTTAGGTTTATGGTTCGGGCGGTGCGGACACCGCCCCAATGTTCAAAATTCTGTTTTCTCGGTTATGGGTGTGCATTTTTCCAGCCACTCTTTCAGACATTCCATGTTATACTCGCTCGTGATGACTGCCGTATGGCTGTCAATGGCAGTGAAACGGCTGCTTTCATAGCTGTCTATCCACCCCTTTAGGGTATCAACTCCCCACGCTTCGGCATCGTCAAAGATGCCGTCCAATGCCGTAATGGGTTCGCTGAATTTGACTATCAGCGTTTGGTAGCCTGCTTCGTTCATCGCTTCTCCTCCTTCCTTTCCTTTGCCGTTAGCCACTTGTCCCGTGCGGCTCGACATTCGTCTAATGTGGGTTTGACACAAGAGAAAAGTTCCCCGTCCGTGTGGCGGTAGTCGTATTGCACAAGGGTGCGTTTGCGTCTGCCGATACCCGTTTGGAATTTCTCGTAGTTCTCCGTTCCTGCCGATTGGCAGGTGCTTACTCCGTTAATTGTCATTTTTGTTGCCATAGTCGTTGTTATTTAGATGATTAGAAATGTACAGACAGCACTCTGTGTTGCATCACCATTTCGGGGTCGCTCGTGTAGCGTTGGTGCAGGTAGAAATGATGAGAGCCGAAGCCGTAAAGGAAGAACTTGTCAAGTTCGTGTTTCTCGGCAAAGTCCTTGACGCTCGCCCTTAATTGCTCCTCACTCTGACAAAGAGTGAGGAGGTTCATAAATTCAAGGAACATCGTGGGGATTTTATCATCCCATAGGAAAACCATGCTTTCAAATCTTACTTCCATAATGTTAGTTGTTAGATGTCGATATTATGCCGCTTTCATCCGCTGGCGGATAAGGTTGGCGTTCTTGTTCACAAGGGCGATGATGCGGTCGTGGTATTCGGAGTTCTCGTTGCATACGCCACGACACTGCACCACCTCAAAAGTTTTTAGTGACACCTCTATCGTTTCAATTCGTTTTCCGTCAATGGTGGCGGATAGGATAAGGGAGTCTTTTCGTTTGTGGTAACCGCCCACACAATGGTGCATCGTCCTTCCTTCCTCTGCCATTTCTTCCACGCTCTCTATGACTTTGACGCAAATAAGGCTGTCGGTAAAGGCAAGTCCGAAGAATATGCCCTTAGCTTTCAGATATTGTTTCTCGTCCTCAATCGCTTTCCTGCGTTGCTGTTCAGTCCGCTCATGTTTCCTTTGCAGGTTGCGCTTTGCCACCAACTTGTCGTGTTCAACTTTGAGGTCGGCAGGGCAAACGTATTTCGGGCTGTTTGTGTCCTTGCCGAAATGACGCAGGAGGTCTATGGTGTCACGCCACATTGAGCCGTCCTCAATAGTATAGCCGTTGCGGATACATATCTTGATTGAAGCCCAATACTCTCCAATATTGAAAGAGTGGTACAGATAGTAGCGCAACATGGGATATTGCCCTGCCTTCAACAGCGTTTCCGCACGGCTGTCCGACAATAATGCCGGTATTAGTTTGGTGGGTACAATGTCGTGGAAATTGCCGTTAAAGCCGTTTCTGCGGAGCGTCGGCAACACCTTATATCTTGGATATATCGGGGAATATGAGATATGGCGGTACGCTTCATTGTCATTGCGGATAGCAAAAGGAGAAGCGAATGAGAACGTGTCGATGTAGCATCCCAATGTGCGTGGAATGGCAACAACAGCCTTACGCCCTTGTTCATTCCACCAATACTGCCCGATTTCAAGGGCATAGGACTTGGCATTAACCCCTTTCTCCATACCCACGACAAGCAAGAACATTCGTAGCACTTGGTATTCTCCGCTTGTGGTAAGGGTTGTGAAATACTGCTTTTGTCTTACCTTGCGCTGATAGGTGAGGCAGACTTTCAAACTTGCTCCACATTCGGGACACGTACAATGCTCGGTCTGCTCCGTCATTACCCAACTATGACCGCAATCCATACAAGTGGTACGACCTTTCGGCAAGCGGTGTGCATAATGCTCCACGCAATTACGGAATGCCCAATTTATCTGTATCGGGGTTATCGGGCGTAGTTTCTTGCTTTGGGCAAGAACTGCTTTTTCAAATTTGTTTCTCGGTTTCATAAGCCAAAATCAAATAATGAGGGTTGAACTTGGGTTTCTGTTTTCGCCTTTGTCGGCTTGGTGCGGTTCTGCAACTTGCGGAGTTCCTCGTCTTGGTATCTGCGGACTGCCTGCTGACGTGCTTCTGCTTTTTCCTCTGCCGTGAGTTCCACAATGTGGTTCACCGCCACTTGGCATTGGATAGGCTTGCCCACCTCAATCTCGTTCTCGTCATAGTAGTGTACTGCTTGTCCGTATATCTCTCCGTCCGTGAAGCCGTTACAACCGCTTTTCTGCACATAGTTCAGAATGTAGGTTACGCAATCGTCAATGTTCTTGGCTGGATTGCGGTAGTTCTTCGCAAAGAGCGTGTCTTCCTCCGCACGTTGTTCCAAATACATCTGTATCGTTCTCTTGAAATGGTCTGTTCCTTTCATATCGCTGTCGTTTTTATGAGTTGTCAAATAGTATGTTTCAAAATCTCCCTCCAATAAATCGGCTCAACCTCGCTCAATAGGAAGTCTATAAAGTCCTTCCGTGCGTTCTTGTTCAGTTCGTGGTAGAGTCCACGGAACACGGACATATTGCCGTTGAGGTATGTTTCCACCATGTACTCGAAGATGTTGCCCACCTCGTAGTATCTGCATTGTTGCTCCACTGTCTTGCTTCTTCTCTTTGCCATGTCGGTAGGGATTAAAGGGTGAATAACCAAAGAATGAAGCCGAAGAACAGGATAACGGAAAGAATAGCCACGATTACCCCTATTGCCACTCGGAACACTCCGTTTATTATCTCTCTGACGATGTACCAAAGGATGCCGGACACCCAAAAGGCGGTGCGCATGATTAGGGTGCATATCGCAAGCCCTATGTATTGCGCCATTTGTCTGAAATTTACCGTTGCTGTCATAGCCGTATCATTTGTTAAGTTCCACGATGCTGTCTATCCTGCCGTATAGGAAACTGCGGAGTGCGGTCTTGTCGGTAGCCTTGTATTCCGCCCAATGTCCATACTGCTTTACAATGTAGGTTCGGAGAATGTCGGAAAAGTCAAACATCCAACCTTGCAAGGGTACTGCGCTCTTGAAATAGGTGTTGCTGTTCACGTTGCGTGTAAGCCAATCCTTTTCCTCTCGGCTCAATTTCTCACCATTGTTCAGTTTGGTGCGAAGTCCGTACACCTTGCTGCCTTGCAGGTTCTCCAAACTTGGTACTTCCCATGCCACGAATTTTGTTGCTATTGCCGTTCTCATATCCGTTTTGTTTTTGATTTTTTGTTTTTTAATGCGGATTCAAGAGCTGAGGGAGTTGAGTTTCAAACTATCTTATCTGCCTCTCGTTTATCCGACATTTTTTTTAATGCGTCTTTCTGTCGCATCGGTCGTTTTCGTTTCGGGTGCTTAAAAAGGTAGGGATTAGGGAATGCAAGGTTTTTCGGGAAAATACTACCCGAAGGGCTGGAGATTTTTCCAGAAAACAGGAGGCTTGACCTTGCTTTCCCGTACAATCCCGGAGTTACCTTTGCACCCAGCACGAAAATGACTGCCTGATGCGGCTCACTGAAAGGCGCGAAAATGGAGGTAAACGGAAGTAGAGGCAGATTAGACAGGAAAACTTCAAAAGAGAAATCCGTGAAAAAGACATCCCCAACAGAAAAGAACATAGCCGGTAGCGTGAAACCGGGCAAACCATCGGCAAGGAAGTATGTTTTTATCTGTTTGGCCAAACGTGTTTGGTCGGATGGATAAAATCATTCTTCCCGGTTTGTCTGCCGTGAGTGACGGCTTGTTCCATTTATGGAATGTGCGGTCATACACGGCTTTCCGCTTCCGGCTCAAAAGGACAACGAAAAAAGAAAAATCGTCAAAACCCCGTAAAAGCACCTCTTTGGCATAAGCACAAAAGAAAGGGGCCTTGTCTCATCAGTCTAAACTATTGTTTAGGCGTGAGGCAAAGCCCTTTTCTCCGCTTATGCGGCAGTCGGCACACGTTCGTTCAAAATCTTTTTGGGCGATGGTGTGCTGACGGATAAAATCGCTTTTACGGAAAAACTTGTGTGAGAAGAAAAAATCAGGAGATTCATTTCTAAATCTCCCGTTTTATTGTTACTTTTGCATACGAAGAGTTCTTTGAAGGTTACGCAACGCACAGAAGAATAATGCAGTAGATAACTAACTAATTCGTAACCTATTACTATTATGAGCGATTACCCAATGCTCATTTCCAATAAATTACACTCTTTTCGTAACTTCCGTGGGCAAATATACGAAATTTGAATCCGCAGCCAAGAAAAAAGACCGGCAAAATCCTCGTCGTCACCGCCAGGCATACGAAAATATCTGCCAGAATACCCCCCTGCACACGGGTTCTCCCGCCGATAAAACCGGGAACGAATACCTTCCAGGCGGCACACGATACGGACCGGCATATATCCGATGCCCTTCGCCGGCAACCCCACAGATCCCCGGGATATTCGTACGGCTCCTCCCCTTCTTCTTATGAATCCCGATTTTTACCCATAACGCCATACAGATAACTTTTTCGCCCCGGCAGAATGACAGAATAAAAAACTTTTCGTATCTTTGTGGGCTATGTATAACTAAACTAACTATTACCGACATGCCTAAAATGAAAACCAATGCCGCTGCAAAGAAGCGTTTTTCTTTCACCGGCACAGGAAAGATCAAGCGCAAACACGCTTATCACAGTCACATCCTGACCAAAAAATCGACTAAACAAAAGCGTAACCTGTGCTATTCGGGCACCGTTTCCGCTGCCGATGAGGCAAAGATCAAGAATCTGCTGGTGAAATAATTCATCGGGCCGGATTCGCAATTTTATTAATCAAGGGACAAATCAGCCCCGAAGAACGTGAGAGAATCACGTCGCTGACAGTCCGTCAAAAACTTATTTACTATGCCACGTTCAGTCAACGCTGTTGCGTCACGCGCAAGGAGAAAAAAAGTTTTGAAACTTGCCAAGGGTAACTTTGGTTCAAGGGGAAACGTATGGACCGTAGCCAAAAACACGGTCGAGAAGGGTTTGCAGTATGCTTACGCACACCGCCAGCTCAAGAAGAGAACATTCCGCAGCCTGTGGATCATGCGTATCAATGCAGCCGTCCGCGCGCAGGGAATGACCTATTCGCAATTTATCGGCAAACTCAACGCCAAGGGCATCGTCCTCAACCGCAAGGTTCTGGCCGATCTGGCAATGAACGAGCCGAAGGCATTCGAAGCAATAGTTAATGCAGTAAAATAGCAGGCGCCGTCCGTCGGCATCGATGCCGACGTTACGAAGGCCATGCAGTTGTCGAAATCCGCGGAGCGATCCGGGACTTCTCCGACCGCAAATCAGGCGGGTAACGATCGAAAGACCGTTCCCGCCTGAATCTTTATCCCCCTTCCTGCTCCGGATTCGTTTCCAATTCGGACGACCGCAGCGGAGCGATAACGATAGCCGGAAAAATACCAATGAAATCGCTTCCCGGACATAACTGTCTTCACCGAGCCCCCCGACAGAAACGTTTTTTCAGCCGGAGATAGCACCGACCGCCCTAAAGTTTTCAGACCGCAGCCTATGGTGGCTGCGGTCTGAAAATGACTTATGGAAAAATGGGCGAAAAGTTACGTCTAATCCACCGACGATGCTTTCGTCTTCGCCTCTTTGGGTTGAAAATCGATCTGATAGAATTTGAATTCGGGCTTAGTGATAGCGCCCGTCGCAGCGTCGATACCCCAGCCGAGAACATCGAGCAGATTTATAACCGATACGGCGTTAAAGTTTTTGTTTATAATGATCGGGGAGGCCGTATAGTTCGGTGATTCGATCTTTACGACTGTTTCGTCGAAACCTCTTCGTATTTTTGTCGTATAGGGAAAAGTGACATTGGTGTGTTTAAGCCCATCGATTGTCAGAGTAGCCTCTTCGGAAATCTCTCCGTCAAAAGTAACTTTGGCTTTCGAACCACAGAAAATAGAGGCACAAGAACTCATCAACAACCCGACGCAAATCAATGTAATAAACGGTTTCATTGTTTAGCATAAATAATTCCGTGTCCCCTCGGCATGGTTTATTTACAGGTTGAAATAGAAATATAAAAAAGCGTGGGACAGAACTTATTATTTGCTTCTGAGGTCTTCGACTACCTGTACGTCAAATAAATGAGTAAAGCCCACGCTGGTGCGTGAGCGTTCACACTTTACTCTTGACGTACTTTTGAAATTGTCGAAGTTTCAGAAGCAAGAAATAAAGCTAACGCTTTTATATGTATGTACCGACACTTTTCGTGCGTGAACGGTACGGGAAATCAAAAAAGCTATTATCGTTATCTATTCATAGGCAAATGATATTAAAAATTTCACTGTTACAAATATAAACAAAATTTCTTAAAAATAGCTTTAAGCCAAAAGCATAACACCACAATTTTCAGCAGATCAACCTCCGAACGATACAGATCATATTATCTGCAAAGAGAAGCAAAAGAGCTTAAACAAGTTTGGCTTATCTCTTACCCTTCATTATCTTTGCTCCAGATAGGATGCGCCTCGGAAAAACTATGGGCAAGTTCTCGATTTCTCGCGGTTTTTACTATATTTGTTCTATTAAGACTAATTACTATGGAATCACTCAAGGAACTCTATAAAATCGGTACCGGACCCTCGAGCAGTCATACGATGGGTCCCAAGAAGGCAGCCGAAGCATTCGTCAAACGGGCTTCCGATGCCGACCGGTACAAGGTAACGCTGTACGGATCGCTGGCAGCTACCGGCAAAGGGCACATGACCGACGTGGCGATCCTCTCCGTGCTGGAGCCCGTGGCTCCAACCGAAATCGTCTGGCGTCCCGACATCTCCCTGCCGTTCCACCCCAACGGCATGCGTTTCGAAGCCTTCAAAGCGGGAAAACCCGTGGACGAATGGGTGATTTACAGCGTCGGCGGGGGCGCTCTGGCCAACGAGGAAACCGCCAAGAATCCTCCTGCCAACATCTATCCCATGACCCATATTTCCGAGATTCTGGAGTGGTGCAACCGCGAGGGGCAAACCTTCTGGGAGTATGTCGAAGAGTGCGAAGGCCCCGGAATCTGGGATTATCTCGATGAGATTTGGACCGCCATGTGCGAAACCATCGTGCGGGGGCTGACTGCCGAAGGAGTCCTTCCGGGCGGACTCAAAGTTTCCCGCAAGGCCAGCACCTACCTGGTCAAGGCCGAGAGTTACACCGACACGCTGCGCTCCCGCGCCAAGCTCTATGCCTACGCCCTCGCCACGGCCGAAGAGAACGCTTCGGGCGGCACCGTCGTCACGGCTCCGACCTGCGGATCGAGCGCCGTCATGCCTGCGGTACTCTATCATCTGGTGAACACGCGCAACTTCTCGCGTCTGCGCATCCTGCGTGCCCTGGCTACGGGCGGACTGTTCGGCAACGTCGCCAAAACCAACTCGTCGATCTCCGGCGCCGAAGTCGGCTGCCAGGGCGAAGTGGGCGTCGCCTGCGCCATGGCTGCCGCCGCAGCCTGCCAGCTTTTCGGCGGCACTCCCTCGCAGATCGAGTATGCGGCGGAAATGGGCCTCGAACACCACTTGGGACTTACGTGCGACCCGGTTTGCGGACTGGTGCAGATCCCCTGCATCGAGCGCAACGCCGTCGCCGCAGCCCGTGCGCTCGACGCCAACAGCTATGCCAACCTCTCGGACGGCCACCACATGATCAGCTACGACCGCGTGGTAGAGGTGATGAAGGAAACCGGCAAGGACATTCCGAGCCTCTACCGCGAAACCTCCGAAGGAGGCTTGGCCCGCAACTATACCCAAAAATAGAGCAGGTTACACACCCCTTTTATGAAACATTCGAAACTTTTCATTTTCGCCATTATGACGACACTTGCAGTTTCGGGATGCAAGCACCAGGCGGCAACGTATCCCACGGACACGCTGACCACGAAGAACGGGAGTCAGCTGACGATTACCTTTTTCAAACACGCATCGCTGGCCATCGAAACCGAAGGCCGCCATATTTACATCGATCCGATCAGCCAATACGCCGACTATGCGTCGCTGCCCAAGGCCGATCTGATCCTCATTACCCACTCGCACTACGACCATCTGGACAGCGCGGCCGTCGCCGCTCTCTCCACCGCAGCCACAACCGTCGTGTGCGACCGGACCAGCAGCGAAACGCTGGGAGGCAAGTGCCTGACGATGAAGCCGGGCGATACGCTCGCCCCGCGCGACTACCTCTCGATCGAAGCTGTTCCGGCCTACAACACCTCCGAAGACCGTCAGCAATTCCACCCCCGCGAAAGAGAGGATTGCGGTTACGTCCTGACTATCGGAGGTACACGCATCTACATCGCCGGAGACGGGGAAAATACACCCGAAATGAAAGCCCTGCATGGCATCGACATCGCCTTCCTGCCCGTCAATCAACCCTACACGATGACGGTCGATCAAGCCGTGGATGCAGTCAAGGCGATCCGTCCCGCGATCTTCTACCCCTATCATTACGGCGAAGTCGAAGAGAAAACCGACATCGACCGACTGTCCCGGGAACTGACCGACATAACGGAAATCCGCATCCGGCCGATGGAATAGCGTTTTTTTCCAACCCGATCGGTCTTCCCTTCACATAAAACGGAGGTCCGGCGACATATTTCGCAAAAAGCGGCAGGACACCCAAAACGCTGTCCTGCCGTTTTTTTACGCTTCGGTCGCTCCGCAATCAGAACTCCCGCTCCTCGATATGTTCAAACAGACTCCACCCCTCTGCCTCACGGTACGCATCGGCACTTCCCTCCGGAACATAGAGATTCTTTATCGAAGTACCCTCAAACACCTGTATACCCAGCAGAGGAGGCACCCCAGCCCGACAATAAACATCCGTCAATGCCCGACACTCATAAAAAGCCTGACCTCCGATCTTGGTCGTCCCTTCAGGAATAACCACCTCTTCCAACGCGGAACAGCCGTAACAAGCCATCGACATAACCTCTGCCACCTGCGGTAGTGAAATATGCTTCAAACTCGTTTTTTCATCGAAAATGGCACTCTCCCACACCTCCATTTTCGCCTGCGACAGATCCAGACAGGCTACTCGCGGCAAATTCCGATATATAAAACGAATATCGTCGTCATTCAGAAATCCCGACACCCGAAGCGTTTCGATCCGTAGCAAATCGGCATCCTCCAGCGCCAAATCCAGCCCGCCGGCCTTCGGAACTTCGACGGAGGCCTTCGTCGGATCTGCCTCTTCACCCCCGTCGCCGTTATCACCGTCATCGCCACTATCGCTGCCCTCGCCGCTATTATCCCCGTCGCCGCTACCACCGGACGACTCCTTTTTCGGGAGTGTAATCACTGTTCCGTCCTGCAATGTCAAATAGACGTTCTGTTCATCCTGCGTCACCTCCGTAATCGCAGAGTCCGCCCCGTCTTTGCCGTGATAAATCGTAATCGGATCGCTTTTACCGAAAGACAACTCGTATCCGACCGTCTTCCTGTTCTCGATCACAGGCTCGACCGAAGTGATGTAATCGTTCTCATTCAACCGTTTGCATAACTCCTCCAGCTCCTTCATCCGGTTTTCAAGCGCCTCGATCCGTTCCGTCAGAACCGAATCATCGTACTCATCGCTGCAACCGGTCGTAACCAGGCATGCCGTGACAGCCAAAAAGAACAAAAATTTCTTCATAATAAAAATTTTATAAAGATCGGTCCCGGCTCCTCGGACCCCGTTTATAAAAAGAAAGTGTGGAACTGCAATATATGATATTAGGGGAGTCGGATACAGCCCAAAATGAAAAAAAGAGCTAAACATCTGCAAATATAATCATTGATATACTGTATTTTATGTGGTATCAGATTCGGGAATGACTTTTTAATTTGTCTTAATCCGTTGCAAGTTTCTTCGGGATATATGGGAACATTTACGGGAATTTATTATACCTTTGCCGCATAACCGAAAAAGCAACGCAGATGAAAGTTACCGTCTATCTGAAAAAGTCTTCCCCCGGGGCCTCGAACATCTGTTTCAGGGTCAGGGATAAGAATGTGGACATAAAGGTTGTTTCCCCGCTTGAAGTGCAAGACAAGTACTGGGATTCCGACACCCTCAGCTACAGGCGCACGACGGCTGTTCCTGCCGCCGAGCAGAAACGGCTGCCGGAACAGATCGCCGCCATCATAGAGCGGGCGGAGAAGACCTTTTCGGACAAGGCGGACAGCAGGTGGATGAGGCAGGTCATTGAAGATGTGCTGTACCCTGCCCGTGCCTTCGAGCGCAACCACCCGAACCTGCTCGCCCGTGTCCACGAGTATCTGGAGAAGTTTGACGGTGCGGAGAGAACAAAGGAGCATATCGTCCGCTTCGAGCGCAAGATGACCCGCTACCACGACTACCGCC
>ENA-OZGN01000193-OZGN01000193.1-human-gut-metagenome-genome-assembly--contig:-NODE-193-length-21835-cov-5.389027_pt1 | contig 21835 bp, 17 predicted proteins | sample MGYA00245115_ERZ653655 | MGnify/ENA primary metagenome ERZ653655 (study PRJEB26926, sample SAMN06165105) | human gut metagenome | biome: ENVO:00009003; feature: ENVO:2100002; material: ENVO:00002003... | reverse complement strand
CTCTCTCCGTCGTCGGCAGCGTCAGATGTGTATAAGAGACAGATTCAACACCGCGCACCCCTCAAGGGGAAGGCTTGGGGGATAAAAAGAAGCGCCCGGGGGCGCTTCTTTTGGCTTTGTTTATCTCTTTTTGGCAGTGCAGGTCAGGCCCGTCAGGGACAGGAGCGACAGGGCGGCGTAGAGGGCTACGCCGGGGTCGGCGGTCTTGGGAGAACCCTTGGAATCGTCGGCCTTAGTATCGGTGGTAGGGTAGTAGTAATAGCCGCCGGAGGAGGCCGGGGTCCGCACGGCATACAGCGTCAGCGGCCCTTTTATTTCGGTGCTAAAATCCCACGCTTCGGAAACGCCCTCTTTCGTCCAGTACATAAATTCCCGGCCATTTACTGTGGTGGGAGTTTCCGGCTCCTCAACTGCATTAGGCTGTAAAACAAGCTTTAGGGTCCTTGTCTTAGCGACCTCGTCAATGAAATTGACGGTGTTGTAGTCCACAGCGGTGCCAGGAGTATCGTCCATCTTCACCCGGATATGTCCGTCAAGTACGCCGTTCCCTTTCACAACGGATTCAGCCACGCTTTTCAAGGCTTTCACGTTATAGTCATCGTCCCTGCTTTCACCATCCGGTTTCATGTTCGAAGTCTCGAAGAAAATATACACCTTCCCTTCGATGATACCGCCGGTAACGGACAGGCCTGTCACTTTCCGAACCGGCTCGTGTACGTAAATATCCGCTGTCTTTGGGTATTGATTTGTGTCATTTCCTCCGATATACGCCGTATCGGACATGGTCATATTCCCATTGTACACATATACGCCCCGGTCACTGCACCCTGTGATGCGGCCGCCGATCATTGTGAAGGTCCCCACATTATTATGTACGCCGACAGTTTCTCCGGTGATCGTGCCGCCGGTCATTACGAAGGTCGCACCATTGATAAAGACACTGCCGTGACTGCTGTTTCCGGTAAGCGTGCCGCCCTCCAGCTTCAGCGTTGTACCATTCTCCAGGAATACGGCTCCCCCAACCGAGCGAACACTCCCCCCCGCGTCCGTTCCCTTTCCGCCGGTGATGACACCGCCGGCGGGCAAATCCGCATAGGATCCATGCGGATTTTGGGGACGGCTGTCCGTGATGATCAGGGTCACACGATCCGGACCGTCCTTCTTCACCCGGAGCACACTGCCGTCACCGGTCATCTTGAGCACATGGCCGTTCAGGTCGAGGGTCACATCTCTCGTTACTAACAATGTCTCTCTGATCTCGATATCCTCTGTCAGCTGGACAGTTCCGCCGTTGGATATGGCAGATTTCAGCCTGGTTGCGGCGTTGTCAGGCGGCGACGTCGCGTCGGCGGTGCACACCAGGGGATTTGTTACATCCCCCGATGTAACAAAAGCTGCCCATATGGGCAGCGCGCATACCAATACCAGGGTCATCAGGATGGGGAGCAGTCGTCTCTTCATGGCGGTTCCTCCTTCTATGGCTCACATATTTCTCTCCCGGGCCTGTGTGCCGCAAAATTTCTTGTTGGGAAAGTTTTGCGGCGCGCAGGCTCTGTTGTACGACCATCTTACCAGAAAGTGTCGCGAAAGGCAACGGGAATATCCAGATGTCGGCATAACAAATCCGCGTGGGAGGTATAAGGGGAAGTTATGGGCCTTGGCTGGGGACGAAAAAAGACCGGCGGGGCCGGTCTTTTGTGTTCAGGCGTGGTATTGGGGTTCGTTGCCCTGGTAGATATCCTGCATCTCCCGGTCGATCTCGCTGATGGCGTCGGAGCACAGGCGCAGGCGGGCGGCATCCTGCTGGGTGAATTTGCGGTCGGATTTATACCGCAGCTCGTGCTCCAGACTGGCCCACATATCCATGGCGATGGTGCGGAGCTGGATCTCCACCGGCAGGACCATGGTGCCCTCGCTGATGACGATGGGCACGTTGACGATCAGGTGCAGGCTGCGGTAGCCGGTGTCCTTGGGCTCCTTGATATAGTCCACCTCGCGGAGGACGGTATAGGACTCGCTGCGGGTGAGCAGGGAGCGCAGGTAGTAGATATCGTCCAGGTAGTTGCAGATGACGCGGATACCGGCCACGTCCTGGATGTGGGCATAGATGTTGTCGATGCTGACCTCCAGGCCCCGGCGGCGCAGCTTGTCGATGATGCTGTCCAGCGTCTTGATACGGTATTCGATGTGGTGGATGGGCGAGTGGTCATACAGACGGGCGAACTCCTCGTCCAGGATCTCCATCTGCGTTACGGCTACCTTCAGCGCACTGCGGTACAGGTGCGTCACCCGCACCATGCCCGCCGCCAGCTCCTGGTCCTTCGGGGAAAGGCCCGCGGCGGTGGGAATGTCCCGCAGGCGGATGGTGCCGCTTTTTTCGATCATCATGGGCAGACGCCCTCCTTTCGGCCGCAGCCCACGTCCGGGGCCGCAGTTTCATCCTACTATACGAATATGACCTGCCTGTGAACAAATCGATATTTCTTTAACAAGTATACCGACAGTTTGCGCGAAATGCAAGAGGGACGCCGTACAAAAAACGCAAAGAAGGCGCCCACGGCTGCCGCCGTGGGCGCTGGGGTCATTTCTTGCAGCGGGCGAGGACGGCGGCGGCCACACGGTCGGCGGCCAGGCCGTCGAAATCGCGGCTCTGGGCAGCGGTGATGGCCTGACGCTGCTGTTCGTCCTCCAGAAAGGCCAGGGCCGACACGGCCATATTGTCCGGCGGGCAGGAGGCCGCCCAGCCGTGGGCGGTGAAGAACGCCTCGTTCCGCGTTTCGCAGCCGCCCACCATATCCGCCAGCAGCAGCGGCACGCCGCGGGTGCCGGCCTCGGTGATGCTGATGCCGCCGGGCTTGCTGACCAGCACGTCCGCGCTGTCCATGTACAGCTGCACCTGAGTGGTAAAGCCCACAGCCTCCACGCGGTACAGGCGGCGCAGCTCCAGGGCATAGCGCATCTGCTTGTTGCTGCCGCACAGCACCGTGGCAAAGTCGCCGTCGGCCATACGCATATCCAGGTCCTCCGCCACGTCGCCCATGGGGCCGCAGCCGATGCTGCCGGACATGAGGACGATGTGGCGGCCGGTCTCCGGCAGGCCCAGAGCTCTCCGCGCCGCGGCTCTATCGCCGCGCTGGCGGAAGGCGGAACGCACGGGGATGCCGGCGGGCAGGAGGGTATCGCGGGCGATGCCGCAGCTGACGAACTCGTCGGCCAGCTCCTGATGGGGAATGACGCAAATATCCGGGGTACAGGCACCCACCGTGGGGCTGCAGGTATAGTCCGTGGCCACGAAGCAGAACACCGGACAGGCGCTCCACGCCTGCTTCAGCGCCGTCATCATCATGGCGGGGATCACGTGGACACAGACAACGGCATCGTAGCCGCCGCTTTGCAGCGTGCGGCCCAGACGGCGGGCACCGCGGGCAATGTAGCGGTACACCGGGCCGTCGCGCCGGTCCATCTCCTTGTCGCCCTCGGCGGACATATAGCCCGCCTTGTAGAGCCTGGGATACCGGCGGTAGAACCGGGTGTGCCACTTGGAAACGAATTTGGATGCCTTTTTGGAGATGAAGCCCAAGCCGTCCATCACGTCGCAGGACGCGCCGCAGCGTTGGAGGCTGTCACGCAGGGCGGCGGCTACGGCGTTGTGCCCGCCGCCGGTATTACAGGTCAGGATCAGTACGCGCATTTTGCTCTCCTTTCCGCTGCGCTCGCTTTCGCAGCAGCGCCGCCAGGCGCATGAGCCGGGGGCGGTTGTAGCGTTGTATCAGAATAAAGGGCAGATTGGCCAGCAGCACCCACACCGCCAGCACGATCGCGCCGCCCCAGCCGGGCCACAGCCACAGAAACGCCAGGCCCAGCAAACAGGAGGCCCCGTGGACCAGCTCCGCGCGGCACGTCTCCTGCACCAGCGCCGCGGCCTGATCCGCCGTCACGGCGCCGCTGCCGGGCAGCTCCTTCTTCACCATGTCCGGCAGGATGCGGCTCATGTCCGGCACCAGCTTCTTCCACTTATCGATGGCCAATTTGGTGTAGATGCGGCCGTTCTGCTCCCATTTCCGGCTGCGGAAGAGCCGCTTCTCCGGGTCAAAGGGACCGGGGATCGCCTGACCCAGCGGGTGCGCCAGCAGGGCCAGCGCCGCCGCGTACAGGACGCATTTCCAGAAGCCGCTCACGCCTTCTCCACCCCGCAGCTGCGCTCCAGCGCGTGGCGCAGCGTGCCCTCCGTCAGGCGGGTGACGCGCTCCACGAACTGCTCCTCATCGTGCTTCATGCCGTAGTGCAGCCAGCTTTGCAGCAGGCCCACCAGTGTGGCCGTATACAGCGCCGCGATGGACTGCACATCCGTCTCCGCTACCGGCAAGTCCTCCGCCGTGCGGCGCACCAGATCCTCCACGGCACCGTAGACCACCTGGTAATACTCGCGCTCCAGCAGGTCGCGCTGGCTGGACTGGTACAGGTGGTAGACCGCGCGGCGGTTGGCGCGCATGAACGCCGTCACCCGCATCATCAGCTGGTACCAGCTGGTGCAGAGGGGTGGTGCGTTGAGGACGCGGTCCAGCTCCGTCTCCAGCACCTCGCGCACCAGGGCGTAGATGTCGCAGTAGTAGTAATAAAACGTATTCCGGTTCACGCCGCAGTGATCTGCGATGTCCACCACGGAGATCTTATCCAGCGGCCGCTGCTCCAGCAGGGCCAGAAAGCCCTTGCGAATGGCGTTTTTTGTGGTCTGTGCCATGTCTATGCTCCTCTCTTTGTGCAAAAACTGCCTTACCACCTGTATCATACCAAATTCAGACAGTTTTTGCAAGATGCCCGTACTATGCACTTTAGGCAAAATGCGCGGAAATGTATGAACATGGTGTAAAAAGCATCCCCGCACGGTGTGCGGAGATGCTTTTGCTTCAAATGGGATCAGGCCGTCACCACGGGGCCGCCGTGCTTCTTGGCGCTGATCTTCTGGTAGGCGACGACCGCCGCCACCAGCACCAGGCCGACCACGTCGGTGAGCGTGCCGGGGATCATCATGCCCAGGCCGCCGACGGCCAGGACGATACGCAGCACGGGGTGGATCTTCTTATACAGGAAGCCGTTGAGGGACGCCGCGATGGCAAAGATGCCCAGCAGAGCGCTGACGCAGATCTGCACCACCTCCCACCAGCCGGAGATGTTCTCAAACAGCAGGGCCGGACTGTAGGCGAAGATGTACGGCACGATAAAGGCGGCGATGGCCAGCTTGGTGGCGTTGATGCCGGTCTTCATGGGGTCGGACTTGGCGATGGCCGAGCCGGCGTAGGCCGCCAGAGCCACAGGGGGCGTGATATCCGCCACGATGCCGAAGTAAAACACAAAGAAGTGGGCGGCCACCAGCGGGAAGCCCAGCTGAATGAGGATGGGCGCGCAGGTGGAGGCCATGATGCAGTAGTTGGCCGTGGTGGGCACGCCCATGCCCAGGACGATACAGCACAGCATGGTCAGCACCAGGCCGACGATGGTGGCGTTGCCCGCCAGCTGCACGATGGCGTTGATGAGGATGGAGGCCAGGCCGGTGACGGTGATACAGCCGGCGATGATGCCCGCCATGCTGCAGGCCACGGCCACGGTGATAGCGCCGCGGGAACCGGCTTCCAGAGACTCCACCGCGGAGAAGAAGGAGCGCTTGCCGGCATTACCAAGCGCCTTGCCGGTCGTCATGGGCTGGGTGTCGCCCTCGCCGCGCTTGCCCTGCAGGAAGAAATTGACGAAGCCCACGGCAATGGCGGCCAGAATGGAATAGGCCGCGGAGTGGGACATGGTCTTGCTGCCGGAGGACACCAGCCACACCAGCAGGATCAGGGGAATGATCAGGTAGCAGTCACGGACCAGCAGACGCCACGCAGGCAGCTCCTCGCGGGGAACGCCCTTCAGGCCCAGCTTCTTGGCCTCCAGATGGACGGCGATGAAGATCCCGGTGAAGTACAGCAGCGCGGGCAGGATGGCCTTGACGGCCACCTGGGCGTAGGGCAGCTTCATGTACTCGGCCATGAGGAAGGCTGCCGCACCCATGATGGGGGGCATGATCTGGCCGCCGGTGGAGGCCGCGGCCTCGACGGCGCCGGCGAACTCGGGCTTGTAGCCGGTCTTCTTCATCATGGGGATGGTGAAGGAACCGGTGGTAACGGTGTTGCCCACGGAGGAGCCGGACACCATGCCGCACAGGGCGGAGGAGATGACCGCCACCTTAGCCGGGCCGCCGCTGGACCAGCCAGCCAGACGGTTGGCAAAGCTGATGAAGAAGTTGGCGATGCCGGTGCGCTCCAGGAACGCGCCGAAGATGATGAACAGAACGATGTAGGTATAGCACACGTTGATGGGCGTACCGATAACGCCGCTGGTGGTGTAGAACAGCTTGTAGATGATGGTTTTCAGCGCGTCATACAGGGTGGCGCCGTTCACCGCACCGGCGTAGCTCAGCTGGTTGATGAACGCGTACACGATCAGCACGCCCGCCACGCACAGAATGGGCAGACCCACGCAGCGGCGGCACAGCTCCATCAGGATCAGGATACCCACCACGCCGATGATGACGTGGACCGTCTCGATACGGGTGGACAGGCGCACCAGCGTCATGGCGTTCAGCGCGAAGTAGAAGAAGCAGGCCGCGCCCACCACCATCAGCACGATATCGTACCAGGGCAGGTAGTTGACCCTGACGTGGTGCTTGCTGGCGGGGTAGGTCAGGAAGCCGATGATAATGATGCAGCCCACGAACATGGTGAGCCGGATCTCGGGCATGGCCTTGGAAAACAGGGTCATGCCGATGCAGAACAGACCGAACGCGGCCATGAGGATGCGGATGATCAGCTGGGGCGTACCCTCCCACAGGCGGGTGGCGGATTCACGGTCATATTTACGCATGACCGCGTCCAGATCCGGGGCCTCGTCCGCGGCGGTATTGACGCCGTCGGCCGGGCTGGTATCCGGTTTTTTCTTGTCGATGCTCATAGTCGTTTCTCTCCCTGAAGATTACAGAATAGCGCGAGGACTACGGCGGGAAACCCCGCCGTAGCCTCGAAAAGCGTCAATTCTCTGCTAAGGATTTAGTCGCCGAAGTACACGTCCTTGGCGATGACGGTCTCGGTGTAGTAGTCGGAGGTCTCCAGCAGCTTGGCGATGTGCTCGCTGTCCAGGCTGACCAGGTAGGTATCCTTGGTGGTGGCCAGGTCGGTCACAGCGGTGGTGGGGGCGCCGGCCACGATGAAGGCGGCGTCGATCTGGCCGTTCTTCAGGGCGTCGGCGCTGTCGCTGAAGGACTGGTAGGTGGGCTTGATGTCGTCCTCGGTCAGCCCGTAAGCGCCCAGGACGTCAATGGCGTTGAAGTACACGCCGGAACCGGGAGCGCCGATGGACACGGACTTGCCGGCCAGGTCAGCCACGGTCTTGATGCTGGCGTTGGTGGTGACGATCTGCACCTGCTCCATGTACAGGGCGGCCACAGTGGAGAAGCCCTCGACCTTGCTCTCGAACAGGTTGGTGCCGTTGTAGGCGTAGGCCATCACGTCGGACTGGCAGAAGGCGAAGTCAGCGGTGCCGTCCACCAGCTCCTGCACGTTGGCCTGAGAGCCGTTGCCCACCAGACCGACCACGTTGATGCCCGCGTTGTTGGTGGCGTGCTGGGCAATAACGGAGCCGAAGGCGTAGTAGGTGCCGGACTCGCCGCCGGTGACGAAGCGCAGGTTGCGGGACTCGGTGTTGCCGGCGCCGTCCTTCACGGATGCGACCTCAAAGCCCTTCTCGGAGAAGTACTTGGCAGCGCCGGGGTGATAGGGCACGGAGGTGATGGACGCGCCGTACTCCAGACTCAGCTCGCCGTACTTGGCGTGGCTGGTGGTCAGGGACGCGGCGTTGTCGAAGATGTCCGCCACGAACTTGTACACGTCGTCGCTGGACACGTCGTCGCGAGCCAGGATCACCGCGCCCACGGCCACGGTGGTGGTGTCGGTATGCTCAGCGGTCACATCGCCGCTGTCGTCCTTCTTGTCGCCGCAGGCGACCAGGCTCAGCGCCATGACCAGCGCCAGAACCAGTGCAAAAAACTTTTTCATGTTCTTTCTCCTTATTGATAGATAAATTGTTTTCCTCTTCCTGAAAAACAGCTTTTTCCGCCGGCCGGTCGGGCACGGCGGCGTTCAACGGTGCCATTATATCGCAGGCGTAAACTTTTTGCAATATCTAAATGCGGAAAATTTCATTTTTCTGCGGAACGATTTTCCCGTCCGTGCGGACATTCCGCTTTTCTTAGTCGGCATTTCTTTCGGCAAATCCGTAGTTTTGTCTGTATCATGGTACTTTTTAGCGGTGGTCTATTCATAATGCTAAATTGTTTTATGCAGGAACGCCCCGCAAGAAGTGCATTTTCTGCTGGGAAATCCTGCAAAATAACAGAGGCGGGGCAAAGCCCCGCCTCTCAGCTTTCTGTCACATTCAACAGCTGCGCCGCAGCAGCTCGCATACCAGTTCATAGGTGCGCTCCGTGGAGGGCACGCTTAGCCGCTCCCGCACGGAGTGTACATCGTGCAGCTCCGGCCCCATGGACACCGCGTCCAGACCGGGGATCTTCTCCATCAGCAATCCGCACTCCAGACCGCCGTGGGTGGCCTCCACCACGCCGTCCTTACCGGTGAGATCCTTATACGCCGCCAGCAGCGTATCCCGGAACTGCGACTCCCTCTTGTACTGCCAGCCGGGGTACACGCCCCGCTCTGCCACAGTGCCGCCCGCCAGCGCCGCCACAGCCCGCACGCGCTGCGCCAGCATCAGCTTCCGGGACGCGATGGACGACCGGATAGAGAACGCGATGTGCAGTCCGTCGCCGTCCAGCTTCACCACGCCCATATTCAGGGATGTCTGCACCAGACCGGGGAAATCCGTGTCCATAGCCTCCACGCCCTGCGGCATGGCCGTCAGCGCCTGCACCAGCGTCACGGTGCGCTCTGCGGACACGGCTTTTGCCGTCTCCGCCGCCGCGCAGGTCAGCGTCACATCGGGGTCGGTGACGGCGTACTCGTTCTTCAGCACCCCCTCAAGCTCCCGGATAAACGCTTCGAACGCCCGGCCGCTGCCCTTGGGCAGCGCCACCGCCGCATCGCAGCGGGAGCAGATCACGTTGTCGAACTGCCCGCCGGAGAAGGCTGCCAGCCGCAGGCCGGGGAACTTCTCCAGCGCTGTGGCCAGTACCCGTCCCATGAGGCGGTTGCCGCTGCCGCGTCCCAGATGGATGTCCGCACCGGAGTGACCGCCCCGCAAGCCGGCCACGGTGATGCCGAAGCCCTCCATGCCCGCCGCATCGGTCAGCGCTGCGGGCAGCAGGCAATCGGAGTGCATGCCGCCTGCGCAGGACACGGTGAACACGCCCTCCAGCTCGGAGTCCAAATTCAGCAGCTTTTTGCCCTTCAGGTCAGAGCAGTCCAGCGCAAAGGCGCCGTCCATGCCCACCTCCTCGTCCACGGTGAACACCGCCTCGATGGGCGGATGCACCAGCGTATCATCCGACAGGATCGCCAGGATCATGGCCACGGCAATGCTGTTGTCGCCGCCCAGCGACGTCTTGTCCGCCCAGATCCACTCCCCGTCGGTCATCAGGTCAAGTCCCTCGCGGGTCATGTCCTTGGTGCAGTCGTCGGTCTTGGCGCACACCATGTCGATGTGTCCCTGCAGGATGATCGGCTCGGCGCTCTCATGGCCGGGAGATGCCGGCTTCCAGATCACCACGTTGTTGCACGGCTCCTGCCGGTACTTCAGTCCCAGTTCCTTGGCAAAGTCCACGCACAGATCGCTGATGATCTTCGTGTTGCCGCTGCCGTGGGGCACCGAGCACAGCTTTTCAAAATATGCGAACACCTTTTCTGGCTTCAAGCCTTTCAAAACAGCCATTTTGATACTCCTTTCCCATGCGGCCGCGGTCTCCGCGCCGCCCATTCAGTATAGCATATCCGCCTGCCGCCCGCAAGCAAGTCCCTATGTGCCCACAGCCCATGCTTTCGCATGGGCTGTGTATGCAGCACACATTATCAGAAGTCGCCCAGGCCCATATCGTCCTCGGTGTTGGGCGCTTCCTCGTCGTCCTCCTCGGTGGGGGGCGCGGGGATGAATTCCTCCAGATAGGCCTCCTCCGGCAGACCAGCCATATACGCCGGCAGGTTGATGATGATGCCGTCGATGTTATGGGGCAGTGTCATTTGGTACGTTTCTGTTGTCTCGCTGCCGCCCTTCTGCTGCATGACCTCCACGGTCAGCTCCAGCTTGTCGCCGATGACGGTGGTCAAGCAGCGCTCCTTTTCGTACAGCTTGGAGATCTGCTCGCCGTTCACATACACAGTGATCTTATAGGGTGCCTCCACAGACTGGCCGCCCTTGTCCACTGCGCGGTTGTCGAAATAGACGGTGTGGCCGCGGCCGATGCGCAGCATCAGCACGGCGACGAGCACCAGCACCAGGATAAAGGCGATACGGATGATCCACGAACGTTTCGTCGTTTTCATGCGGTTCTCCCCTCCTCCTCGGCCTTCTGCTCAATGGCCAGCTGCTGACCCAGCGTGCGGTTCTCCTTGCGCTTCTTGGCCTCGTACATGACCAGTGCCACGGTGATAACGGCGTAGGACACGAACACGCGGAAGTACTCGCCGATCATGGAGTCGCCGGTGATCTTGGTTCCGGCGGCCGGCGCCACGATGAACATGGTATGGAACAGGAGCACACCCAGGAACACGTTGCCGATGGACGCCTTTTCCACGGAGGCGCCGCCCACCAGCAGCGCGGCGATGCAGAACATGCCGACGTTGGTATGCGCCGTATAGGTGGGGAAGTTGCCCATGTTCTGCAGATAGATGATCATGCCGAAGCCCGCGAACACGGTGGACATGACGATGGAGATCAGGCGGGTGCGGTCCACATTGATGCCGGCGTCCCGCGCCACATTCATGTCCTGTCCCACCGCGCGCATGTCCTGTCCCAGCTTCGTGCGGCGGAACCACACGATGAACAGGCAGGCCAATGCGATGATGATCAGCGTCAGCACGGGGATCTTCACGCCGCCCACGTAGACGGCCAGCGCATTATCGACGCTCTGCCGCATCTGCAGAAGGCTGACTGTGTTGCGGATACCAAAGCCGCGGGGCAGCTTCAGTGTGTTGTGGAGGATGGGGATGATGGGCCCCATCATATACAGCACCACCAGCTGGTACACACCGGTCATACAGTAGGCGATAAAGTAGCTGGTGACCATCTCGCGGCCCTTGGCGCGGTTCAGGATGCTGCCGCACATAAGACCCAGCAGAATGGACAGGGGGATGGACAAAATGGCCGCCAGCACCAGACCGGGGATACCCCAGATCTGCCAGTCCGCCACCAGGATCAGCGCGATCTCGCCGGCCATAGCGCCCAGCGTCATGGCAAAGTTCAGACCCATACCGGCCATAATGGGGATCAGCAGGCTCAGGATCAAAAAGGCGTTGCGCCCCAGACGGGTCATAGCCTCGTTGAGTATGTAGCTCACCGGCAGGCCGGACACGGGAATGAGCACGGCGCAGATGATGATAAACAGGACGGGCACTGAGTTTTTGCCCAGGAATTGCTTTACGTCGAATCTCTTACCCTTCATGTCAGCGCCCCCTTTCCGTCTTTCTGGTCAGGGCATAGAGGATCATGCCGTTGGATACCACGATACGGATGACCTCGCTCATATCCATCTGGAAGGCGGCGCTCATCACGGTGGGGGTCATGGTCACCACGCCCTGATACAGGATCGTACCGATAATCACATTGCCGATGGATGCCTTGTTCACCGACGCGCCGCCGATAAGGATGGCGGCCACGGCGGGCATGGCCATCCAGAAGGGGCCGTTGTACAGCTGTATGAAGCCGAAGCCCTGCTCATACACCAGAATACCCACAGCACCCAGCCAGGTGGACATGATCACGGAGATAAGCCGCATCTTGTCCACGTTGATGCCCGCTGCGCGGGCAAAGGCGGGGTTGGAGCCCACAGCGGTCATGGCGGTGCCGGTCTTGGTGTGCAGGAACGCCCACATCAGCACGGCCATCAGCACGAAGAACAGCAGCGTACCGGTGGGGATCACCAGATTGATGCCGATGCTGTTCAGGTCGATGGTCAGAATGTTGGCCAGCGCCTTGTCGTAATAGCCCTCCAGCGAGATGACGGTACGCAGACCGCTGGCGGAGAAGCCCCACACCATGGTAGGGTGCTTATACGGCAGCAGCAGCCACATCATGCACATGAAGGACACGGACGAGAAGCCCACATAGGTGGCGATCATCATCTCGCCGCCCTTGATCTTGTTCAGCAGCCAGCCGTAGCCGCCGCCGAACAGCAGGGCAAAGGGCGTGGCGATGAGGATGGCCATAAGGAAGCTGGCAAAGCCGGTGTAGCCCAGCTCGATGGACAGCGTGGCACCCAGCAGTCCGGACACGATACCCAGCGGCAGGCCGAAGTTCAGGCCGCAGCCGGAGTGTACCATGGGCACCATGGCCAGCACCATCACGGCGTTCCAGCTGAAACGGGTGATGATATTGGTGATCTGTGTGGGGAAATCCAGCCCCACGCAGGGCGCGGCGATGAGCAGCAGCAGCAGGAAGCACGCGATGATCAGACGCGGCAGGCCGAAGCTGTCCAGCAGCTCTCTGAATTTTGACTTGTTTCCAAGTGTGGTCGTATTGCCCATTTCTTCCTCCTTACTTCACCTGACTGACCATGAGCATACCGAACTCCTCGGAGGAATGGTCAGCAGGCAGGATACCGGCGACCCTGCCGCCGGAGACGATGGCGATGCGGTCGCAGATCTGGCGCAGCTCCTCCAGCTCGGAGGAGATCATCACCACCGTGACGCCGGATTCGCGGTTAAATTTCTTCAGCGCCTCCAGCACCAGCGCCTTGGCGCCCACGTCGATGCCGCGGGTAGGCTCGGACACGAAGAGGAAGCGGGGCTCCAGCGCGAACGCCTTGGCAAGACACACCTTCTGCTGGTTGCCGCCGGACAGCTCTCTGGCCTTCTGGTCGGAGCCGGTACACTTGATCTGCAATTCATCGATATACCGGTTCGTCACCGTGTGGATGGCCTTTTCGTCGCGCCATGTGAAGAAACCCATTCTCTTTAGGAACTTGTTCTGCACCTGCATGGCGGGGAACGCCACGTTCCACTCCAGTGACTCATCCAGCAGCAGACCCACGCCGCGCCGATCCTCGGACACAAAGGCCAGCTGAGAGTCCAGGCACTTCCGGGGGCTGTTCAGCGCGATGGGCTTGCCGTCGAATTCCACGGTGCCGCCCGCCTCATACAGGCCCATCACACCGTTGGGAATACCCAGCTTGCCCTGGCCGGCCAGACCGCCGATGCCCAGGATCTCGCCCTCCTTCACGTCCAGATCCACGTTGCGGACGATCTCGCCGGGCATATCCACCCACAGCTTGCGGATGGACATAATGGTGCGGGCATCGGAGTGGTCGCGGATGTCGTGGGCAGCGCCGCCGGCAGCCACCTCGCGCCCCACCATGTAGTGGGTGATGTCGCGGACATCCGTCTCGCGGGCGGCCACGTCCTTGACAACGTAGCCATCCCGCATGATGACCACCTTATCGCACACCGACAGGATCTCCTGCAGGCGGTGGGTGATGAAGATCACGGCGATGCCCCGGGAGGCCATGCCGCGGATGGAGTCCAGCAGCGCCTGCGCCTCCTGCTCGGTGAGCACGGCGGTGGGCTCATCCAGGATCAGCAGCTTCAGGTTCTCCTTGCTCAGCTCGCGGGCGATCTCCGTGAACTGCTTGTGCCCCACGGGCATGCTGCTGATGACCATCTTCTGGTCGATAGCCACGCCCATCTTCTCGATGGCTTTTGCGGCGCGGTTATCCATTTCCTTATAGTCGAGAGTGTCCAGACGCGGGCCGAACACTTCTGAAATGACGCTTTTTTTCTTGGGCTCGCGGTTGAGGAGGATGTTCTCCGTGGCAGTAAAGCCGGGGATCAGCGAGAACTCCTGATGCACCATGCCGATGCCGGCCTTCAGCGCATCAAAGGGGGTGTTGAACTGCACTTTTTCTCCGTCGATCAGGACATCCCCCTCGTAGCCGCCCGTCTCACGGATCACGTCCATGCCAAACAGTATTTTCATCAAGGTGCTCTTTCCGGCGCCGTTTTCGCCCACCAGACCCAGTACCTCGCCCTCTTTCAAGGTGAAGTTGATGTCTGTGAGCACCTGATTGCCGAAAAAGCCCTTTTTGATATTCCGCATCTCAAGCAGCGGAGCATTGTTCTTTTCCATATTCATCCCTACCTATAGCAGCGGGGAGGGAGGATGCCCTCCCTCCCCGCTTTAATGGTTGCTTCAAAAGCCTGTCGTCAGCTGACGGTGAAGTACTTCTCCGGGATCTCCACGTCGGCGTTGCCCATGAAGTGGCCGGGATCACCCATGATATAGGTATCCTGATAGATCAGGAACACGTTTTCAGACTTCGCGCCGGTGGTGGCGTTGGTGTAGCTGGCGCCGTTCCAGGCCGCCTTGGGAGAGTAGACCTGCAGCGCGGCAGCCACATCGTCCATGTCCTTCAGCTCGCTCTTGCCGTCCAGCACGTTCTTGGCGTGCAGGGCCAGACCGGCGGACAGGGTGTAGCCGTAGGAGTAAGCCCAGGTGCCGAAGTGATCGGCGCCGCCCTTCTCAACGATGGCGGACTCGACCTTGGTCAGGATCTTCTCGAAATCACCGGCTTCCTCGGTCAGATCAATACCCAGCGCGCCGGGATAGCCCATCAGGGGGGAGGGCAGGTCGGCCTCGATGAAGTAGCCGCCGCACTCCAGCAGGCGCTTCAGCAGAGGCTCGGTGTGCGCATCGTTGGTGCAGAAGTAAGCAGCCTTCTGGCCGTACTTCTCGACCCATGCGGGCACCTGCTCCAGAATGTAGGCCTGAGCGCCGGAAACGCCGACGTCAGAGGTGGGATCGGGAGCCGTCTCCAGGACGAACTTCATGCCGAACTCCTCGCAAGCGGCCTTCATGATGGCCACGCGGCGGCTCATGGTCTCATAGGACATGTGGCGGGGGAAGGAGATATGTACGAAGGTGTCGCAGCCCAGCTCGTGCGCGGTGCGGATGATCAGATAGCCGCGGGACACGAAGTCGTTGTTGGTGACCAGGTCGGCAGCGGAGCCGATCTCGGGCAGATCCTCGTGAGCCTCGCCTGCGATGCAGATGATGTCAGGGCGGGTCTCCTTGATCTTGCGGAACGCCTCGGTGGTGCCGGGAACGGACTGGTTGACAATGATGGCCTTCATCAGGGGATCGGCGGACAGGTTCACGATGGACTGGATGGTGGTCTCGGTCTCCTCGGTGAAGTTGTCGGGATAGATGGCCAGCTGGACCATATCCTCGCCATACTCCTTCTGGAAGGCCTCGGCGCCGCGGCGATCGTCCTCGGACTGAGAGACGGAGCCGGTCACGATGCCGATCTTGTAGGGCACGGTGTCGGTGTTGTCATCGGTCTCGCCCTTCTTTTCGCCGCAGGCGACCAGGGAGAACGCCATGATGAGAGCCAGCAGCAGAGAAACTACTTTTTTCATGTTTACCTCCTAATTCCTTTACCATAGTTTGTTGTTTCCTCCGCCAGAAGGAAACAGCGAACAGGGCGCGCCCCGTTCACTTCTATGCATTCGGGTGCTGTGCACCCATTTGATTTTACCAGATAAGTTCACACTCTGTCAACATATTTGTGTCTCGGAATGGTGTTCAATCGTGCATCTCCTTGTTTTTCATCCACACACTTTCCCCATTTTTTGGCGCATTTGTATCATTTTCATGTATTTTCATGCGGTTTTCTGTAAGAAGTCTGCTGTTTTGCTACAATAAACTTTTCTTTTGGCGAAATCTGTTTTTTGTCTGACTGCAGCAAAAGAGACAGGCTTCCGCCTGTCTCTCCCGCTTACCTTATGACTTATGGCACTTGTCAGATCTTCCGCTTCTCATCCACGATCTGGCGCAGCTTGGCAGAGAAATCCTCCAGCGTCATGGCGCCCAGGTCCTCGCCCTTGCGGGTACGGACGGAGACGGTGCCGTTCTCCATGTCGCGGTCGCCAACCACCAGCATGAAGGGGATCTTCTCCAGGGTAGCCTCGCGGATCTTCTTGCCGATCTTCTCGTTGCGGCTGTCCACCTCCACGCGGAAGCCCTGCTTGCGCAGCTCCGCGGCCTGCTGCACGCAGTAGTCGGCAGCGCGGTCAGTAATAGGCAGGAAGCGTACCTGCTCGGGCATCATCCAGGTGGGCAGCGCACCGGCGTACTCCTCGATCAGGTAGGCCAGCGTCCGCTCATAGCAGCCCAGAGACGTGCGGTGGATGATATAGGGCAGGGCCTTGTTGCCGTTCTCATCGATATAGTACATGCCGAAGCGCTCCGCCAGCAGCATATCGATCTGGATGGTGACAAGGGTATCCTCCTTGCCGTAGACGTTCTTGTACTGGATGTCCAGCTTGGGGCCGTAGAACGCGGCCTCGTCAATGCCCACGGTGTAGTCCACGTTCAGATCCTTCAGGATGCGCTCCATGGCGGCCTGGGCGTGGTCCCACTGCTCCGCCGTGCCCTCGTACTTGTTGTTGGGGTTGGCGGGGTCCCACTGGGAGAAGCGGAACGTGCACTTTTCCAACAGGCCCACGGTGCCCAGGCAGTACTTGGCCAGATCCAGGCACTGCTTGAACTCCTCCTCCAGCTGGTCAGGGCGCAGCACCAGATGTCCCTCGGAGATGGTGAACTGGCGGACGCGGATCAGGCCGTGCATCTCACCGGAGTCCTCGTTGCGGAACAGGGTGGATGTCTCGCCCAGACGCATGGGCAGGTCGCGGTAGCTGCGGCCGCGGTTCAGGAACACCTGATACTGGAATGGGCAGGTCATGGGACGCAGGGCAAAGCACTCCTTCGTCTCATCCGCGGGATCGCCCATGACGAACATGCCGTCCAGATAATGATCCCAGTGACCGGAGATCTTGTACAGCTCACGCTTGGCCATCAGGGGCGTCTTGGTCAGCAGATAGCCACGCTGCTGCTCGGTGTCCTCCACCCAGCGCTGCAGCAGCTGGATAACGCGGGCACCCTTGGGCAGCAGGATGGGCAAGCCCTGGCCAATGCAGTCCACAGTGGTGAAATATTCCAGCTCGCGTCCCAGCTTATTGTGGTCGCGCTTCACGGCCTCCTCCCGCTCCTTCAGATAGGCATCCAGCTCGTCCTTGCTGGGGAAGGCCACGCCGTAGATACGCTGCAGGGTCTGGCGGTTGGAGTCGCCGCGCCAGTAAGCGGCGTTGCAGGCGGTCAGCTTGATGCCGTTGCCCTTGATGCGGCCGGTGGAGTCCACATGGGGACCGGCGCACAGGTCCACGAACTCGCCCTGCTTGTAGAAGGAGATGTGGGCGTCCTCGGGCAGGTCGTTGATGAGTTCCACCTTGTAGGGCTCTTCCTTTTCCTCCATGTACTTGACGGCCTCGGCGCGGGGCAGCTCGAAGCGCTCCAGCTTCAGCTTCTCTTTACAGATCTTACGCATTTCAGCCTCGATCTCGCCCAGGTCGTCCTGGGTGAAGGCGAAGGGCGCGTCCAGATCGTAATAAAAGCCGTTGTCGATGCTGGGGCCGATGGCTAGCTTCACCTCCGGGTGCAGGCGTTTGACAGCCTGGGCCAGGATGTGAGAGCAGGTATGCCAGTAGGTCTTGCGGTACTGCTCATTTTCAAACGTAAATTCCTTGTTGACTTCGCTCATAGTCTGTTCCTCCTTGTGATCGGGGCTGGATAAATAAAAATCCCCACCCCTGAATGGTATCAGGGGTGAGGTAATAGGCATTACTCCACGGTTCCACCCTGCTTACGGCCTGCGCAGCATTTTTACTGTCCGCTGCGGATGGCGGGATATCTTTCGTCGAGACAAGGCGCAGGAGCGCAGGAATACGGTCTGTATTTCAAGCTTCTGCAACGCAGTATCGGCGGAAGAGATCCGGCATACGCCGTCGCTTTCGATCGCTGTAACGGGCGATACCCGTCCTGCTCATCGCAGGCGGCTCGGAAGTGGTACGGGCCGTGTCCTTGGCGGGGTGCTTTCAGCCGGGGGCGCCCCTCTCTTTGGCCGCGGAAAAACAGCTTCTTCTTCGTCACTGCCTTTTTGATGGCAATAAGTATAAACCGTTCGGCGCGGTTTGTCAACGGGTGGTTTCACGGGGGAAGGGCAAAATCAGCCGCGTGAAGCAAAAAGAGACATCCGAAAGGATGTCTCTTTTTGCTGGCGCGGAAGGAGGGATTTGAACCCTCGCGCCGCTTTTGACGGCCTACTCCCTTAGCAGGGGAGCCCCTTCGGCCACTTGGGTACTTCCGCATACATATTTATTTTCTGGCGGAGAGAGTGGGATTCGAACCCACGGATGCTTTCACATCGCCGGTTTTCAAGACCGGTGCTTTCGACCACTCAGCCATCTCTCCGTGCGTAAAAGCGTCTCTCGTGCCAAACGCGAGTATTATATTACCATGCGCCGACGCCTTTGTCAACAAAAAGCCTCGGAAGAAATTTGAAAAAAATTCAAAATAGGACTTGCAAACCGCCGAAAACTGTGGTATTCTAAGTGGGCTGTTTGAGGCACAACAGAATATCCGGGTGTGGCGAAGTTTGGTATCGCGCTTGAATGGGGTTCAAGAGGCCTCGAGTTCGAATCTCGACACTCGGACCACGTCGGAGCAGGTTTGTATGCTTGCTCCGACTTATTTTTTACATAGCGGAGAGGGAGATGACGTTGTCATGTCCCTCTTTTTTGTCCGGTGCAGGACGCGAAAAAGCGCGGCAGCTGCCGCGCTTTTTCCTCTTCCTCCCTGCTCGGTCCTTCCTGAAAGAAGGTCCCCCTCGCTGTTAAGTGAATTTAGTATACCATGAATACGCCCGTTTGTCCATCCTTTTTGCGCGCCGCATCCAGCATTTGCCACTGTTTTTCATGCATATCGCGCTGTCGGACGGCAAAACTACCGTTGCGATACCCAACAAGGGCATTTGCCCCACAACATGAAAGGAGAACACAACGATGTCTACCAAGAACAGCAACAAGCTGAATGTCCCCGAGGCCAAGGCCGCTATGGATCAGTTCAAGATGGAGGCCGCCTCTGAGGTCGGCGTGAACCTGAAGAACGGTTACAACGGTCACCTGACCAGCCGCGAGGCCGGCTCCGTGGGCGGCCAGATGGTCAAGAAGATGATCGAGTCCTACGAGAAGAACCTGTAAACGGCCCTTCCCGCACGAAAAAAGAACCGCCTTCGGGCGGTTCTTTTTTACGTTCTCACAAGGTGACCTCCGTGCCGTTGTTCACCTCGATGCGGTAGCCGCCGGGGTTGTATACATCCGTTCCGTTGCCCCGGAAGCGGCAGTCATCCAGCGCCGCATAGGAGTTCGGCGGCAGGCACAGAAGCTCCAGCGCCGTGGTGTTGTTCAAAAAGTCGATGTGCCTGATGGTATATGTATAGGAGTTGCTGTACGCGGAGTCGTACCGCGCGCCCACCCCGTTGCCGCCGATATACCCGCCGTGGAGATAGACCCAGCCGCCGTTCACGGCCAGCGCGCCCACGTCCCAGCCGGTTACGCGGCAGTTCTCCAGATAGGTGGGCGCTCTGGCGGTCACGCCGGTTCCGCTCCCATCCCCCTCAAAGCTGACCTCCGAAAAGCGGACGTAGGCGTGGCACCGCTCTGTGTCGCTCAGGGGCGTCACCGTCACCGGCGCGGCAAAGGTGGTGCCGCTGCCCTTCAGCGTGACCGCGCAGCCCACCGACACCGGCGCGTCATAGGTCACGTCCGGCAGCTCCACCGTGATGGACGTGTCCGCGTCGTACTCCTCCGCCAGCCGATCCAGCAGCGCCTGCAGCTCCTGCGCCGTTTCCAGCGGCGCGTCTGCCGTTGAATAGGTCCGGACCTCCTGCGGCAGCAGCTCGATGGTCTGGGTCAGGGTCAGCACGTCGCCGTTTTTCATCCGCAGAGTCCAGACGATCTCGTTGTGGGTACAGGTGTTGTCGCCCCACAGACGGCGGTACAGCAGGGCGGGCGTATCCGCCGTCTCCAGCTCCGCCTCCCGCAGGCTCACACGGCCCACGCCCTCCGGCGCACTGACGGTCACGTCCCAGCTGTCCAGCAGCGGTGCAAAGTCCTCCGGGCAGTCCTCCTGTGTGGTCGCGTCCTGCACCATGACGGTGGCGGGGAAGTCATTGCCGCTCCCATCGGGGATCAGCCTGCAACAGTAGCCCACCGGCGTGGTGGGGTCATAGGGGTTCGGCGTCATGGCGGTGAACACATGGTACTCCCGCCCGTCCGCGCCGGTGTAGTAGGTCTGGCAGGCCGCCAGATAGGGATCCGGGGCCGGGTCGGTCGCAGCGGTCGGATCGACTGCGCTGTTCGGGCGCTGCGGCTCCGTTTCGGCGGCCGGCCACAGCCAGACCGCCAAGGCAACCAGCGCCGCGGCAAGGCACGCCGCCAGCAGGTGAAGGCGGCAGTACGGGCCGATAAACAGCGGGAACAGGCAGAGAAAAGTGGCAATCGAACACGGCGCACTTTTGACCGGGGAGGTAGGTAAAAAAGTAGATTTTCCTATAGGTTTATGATATGCTGTTCTAAAAAATAAATGGTAAACCGAAATATCATATAAAAGTAGTGGAGAAAAATGATGGATTTGTTGTGGAGGTATATGAAATGAAAAAGATTCTCGTATTATCACTTTGCTTTGTACTTGCACTATGGATGGCAGGTTGCGTCCAGAATAAAAATATCAATTTTGGGGATGTCACGATGAAAGTTGTAGAGGGAAGTGTAACTCCTTCAGGTTTGACAGTTCGCATTTCAAATAACACAGGAATTGATATCAATGGCGGGATCAATTACGATTTTTCTATTGAAAAAAAGGAAGATGATAAATGGTCACCAGTAAAAGAGATCGGCGATAGAACTACTGACACCGAAACATATATTTTTCAAGGAGAAAGAGATTTGAATATCAATTGGTCTGAAATATATGGTTCGCTTTCGGCGGGAGAATACAGAGTCGTTAAGTTCTTTTATCCATCGACAGAAGATGGCTCTTATGGTACAGACGATGGTTTTTACCTATTCGCTGAGTTCAGTATCGAGTAACAAATACGAATTTTATCGGGGAGCAGCAACCTCTGTCGGGGCTGTCAATGGTCGAGATGAACGGCGCACAAGTGCGCCGCCATTGACCGCCCCGCCTGGTCTTGCCCTGCGGTTATCAAGGCGGGCAAGCCCTAGGGGTGCTTGCCCGCCTCCTTTAATTTTGGGCGGAGGTCAGTAGCCGAAATTGGCCTCAAATTGAGGCCAATTTTGGCAGGGGCTTGCAAAGCCTAGATCCCTTGCAATCGCAGGCTTTCTGTGATACTATTTTGATACTAAGAAAACGAGGTGTCCTAAATAGCAGGTGAAATATTAACATATTTGCGAAAGTTTTTCTTGTGAAATCACTTCAAATACACCCACATATATTTGAATTTGCCGAGCAGCAATAATCTGGACCGCTTTCTGTCGGAGAACAATGAAAATTTCCGGGACACGCCGCTACAGCTGACGCTGCAGCGGCTCTATACCACCACCGGCCTCTCCAAGGCCGCGCTGGCCAAGCAGTCCGGTATCAGCGAGGTATATCTGCACCAGCTGTTCTCCGGCTGCCGCTTCCCCTCCCGCAACCGCCTGCTGTGCGTATGCTTCGGCCTGGGCGCATCGGTGGAGGACGCCCAGGGCCTGCTGCGGCAGGCGCGGCACGCGCCGCTGTACACCCG
>ENA-OZGN01000180-OZGN01000180.1-human-gut-metagenome-genome-assembly--contig:-NODE-180-length-22635-cov-5.897121_pt1 | contig 22635 bp, 20 predicted proteins | sample MGYA00245115_ERZ653655 | MGnify/ENA primary metagenome ERZ653655 (study PRJEB26926, sample SAMN06165105) | human gut metagenome | biome: ENVO:00009003; feature: ENVO:2100002; material: ENVO:00002003... | reverse complement strand
GTCCTGCTGAAGTATAATGCCCGCCAGACCTACACCACCAGCGGATTCACCGGTGCAGCCTTCACCGCCATCTGCAAGAAGGCCGGTGTGCCGGTGCAGGTGTTCGCAAACCGCGCCGATGTGCCGGGCGGCTCCACGCTGGGCAATCTGCTGGGCCATCAGATCCTGATGCCCATGGTGGACATCGGTCTGGGCCAGCTGGCCATGCACTCCGCCATGGAGACGGCAAGCTGCGCCGACGCCGAGTACATGGCAAAGGCCGTGGCAGAGTATTACAACACCCCCATCTTCCAGCCGAAGGACGGGGAGTGGAAGCTGGGCCTGTGAGCGCTGTCGTCGGGCGGTTCGCCCCCAGCCCCAGCGGGCGGCTCCATCTGGGCAACCTCGCGTGCAGCCTCCTTGCATGGCTGAGCGCCAGGAGCCGGGGCGGGCGAATTGTTCTCCGCATCGAGGACCTGGACGCGGAGCGCTGCCCCCGCAAATACGCCGACCAGCTGGAAGAAGACCTTGGGTGGCTGGGCCTTTTCTGGGATGAAGGCGGCAGCAAGGGCGGCCCCCATGAGCCATATTACCAGAGCGAGTGCAGCGGCATCTACACCGAGAGCTACAAAAAGCTGGAAGCCATGGGGCTTGTCTATCCCTGCTTCTGCTCCCGCAGCCAGCTCCATGCCGCCAGTGCGCCCCATACCTCGGACGGCAACGTCATCTATCCCGGCACCTGCCGGGGGCTGACAGCCGAAGAAATCGCCGAAAAGCGGAAGAAGAAAGCCCCGGCCTACCGCCTCATGGTGCCGGACGAGAACATCGCCTTCACCGACGGCTGTATGGGCGAACATACAGAAAACCTTCTGCGCGACTGCGGTGACTTTTACCTCCGCCGCGCCGACGGCGTATTTGCGTATCAGCTGGCCGTCGTGGTGGACGACGCCCGGATGGGCGTCACCGAAGTCGTGCGCGGGGCTGACCTGCTTTCCTCTACGGCGCGGCAGCTCTATCTGTACCGGCTTCTGGGTCTGCCTGCACCGAAGTTCGCCCACTGCCCTCTGCTGCTGGCGTCGGACGGGCGGCGGCTCTCCAAGCGGGACGGCGACCAGAGCCTTGAGAACCTTCGCGCCCGCTATACGGCCGAGGACATCGTGGGCCGTCTGGCCTATGCCTACGGCTTGCAGGAAGAGCCTGCACCTCGGACGCCGGAAAGCCTCATCAAAGACTTTTCGTGGGATAAGGTGCCGAAGAAGGATATTTGTCTGCCGGAAGGACTGTTTTAGCGCAGCGTAACACCCTCGGCGAAGCCGTAAATGGGAGAAACGAGAACAAAAAGACCTTCAAGTTTTCATGAAGAGAACTTGAAGGTCTTTTCTGCTTTCAGAAAGGGGTACGTTATCAGAGCCGCTGCGGAACGCGGCGCATCTCTCCCGTGCGCTCGAGGCTGCTGGCGGCAGCGTCCAGCGCAAAGGCCAGCGCTGCGCCCAGCACCACGTCGATGCAGCTGTGCTGTTTGAGCAGCATGGTGGACAGGATGATGGCCACGCCCAGAACATTCGCGGCAGGCCGCATCCAGCGGCGGCCCGGCTCGTCGAAGCAGCGGCTCCGGCGGTAGCCTATCATCAACGTCACCGTGTTGAGGACGTGGATGGACGGGCAGACATTCTTGGAGCTGTCAACGGCATAGAGCATCCGCACCAGACGGGCGAAGATGTCGCTGCCATACACCCGGTAAGGCCGCAGAGCAAGCCCTGTGGGCAGAAGGACATAACAGCTCAGCGCGATGGTCATACCGGCGAAGAGGCACAGGCAGACCCGCCAGAAGTCGCTGCGCTCGCCGTGCCGCAGCAGATAGAACAGGGTAAAGGGAATCCACGCGAACCATGCAAAATAGGGGACGATGGCGTACTTGCAGAAGGGGATGACATCGTCCAGCTGGCAGTGTACCCAGATGGCAGGGACGGTGATATTCACCTCGAGCCAGTGGAACGCGGTCAGATAAAATACAGTATAAAGAGCCATGAAAGAGATGGGATGGCGTGCGATCCAGCTGCGCATCAGTAACACTTCCTTTTAGGGGCAGTATTCCATTTCGCCCCGGCTTCATAGCATTATACGCCCCAATCATGAACAAAACAAGACAAAAATCTGACAATCTTACAAAAACAGCCTGCGAAAAACTGTGCAGATAGTCGAGCTGTTTTTGCGCTGCAAACAAAAACAAGCCGCTGCCAACTGGCAGCGGCTTGTTGCTTGAAGTTCAAGCAATGCCGTTCGGAATGGGTAAGTTCAGACGGCGGCGAAACTCAGATGAGTACGCTGGGCTGTTATGCATTCTTTGCAGCGTGCTTCTTGGTCGCATGGAGGAAGATAGCCAGCATTGCGATGGCAAAGATGACGCCGACGGGATATGCAACAGCGGTGTTGTAGATGGTAGCGCCCTCAGCGGTCTTGCTGTTGAGGATGCTGCCAAGGCACTCAGGAGCCAGAATGAAGTAAGTAGAAGAAACTGCGCTCATGAAGGTAGCAGGCACAGCGGTGATCCAGTAGTTCTTCTTCTCCTGGAAGAGGTACATGGAAGCAGCCCACAGAACGATCATAGCCAGAGTCTGGTTGGTCCAGCTGAAGTAGCGCCAGATAACGGTGTAGTTGATGAAGCCCAGTGCATTGCCGATGCCCAGGAAAGCGCCGACGCCCAGAACGGGGATGCAGAGCTTCAGGCGGTTTGCGTAGCTGTCCTGATCGATCTTGAACCAGTCGGCCAGGGTCAGACGAGCGGAACGGAATGCGGTATCGCCAGAGGTGATGGGGCAGACGACGACGCCGATCATAGCCAGTGCGATGCCCACACCGCCCATGGTCTTGGAGCAGACGTCGTAGATAGCAGCGGACTGGCCCTCAGCCAGAGCAGCTGCCAGACCGGTGTTCAGACCGCCGGTGATCTCGTACAGGGAGCAGCCAGCTGCGGCCCAGATCAGAGCGATGATGCCCTCGCAGACCATTGCGCCGTAGAAGACGAAGTGGCCCTGCTTCTCACTCTTCATGCAGCGAGCCATCAGAGGCGACTGAGTGGAGTGGAAACCGGAGATAGCGCCGCAGGCGACGGTGATGAACATGAAGCTCCAGATAGGAGTTCCGGAGGGATGCATGCTGCCGAAGTGCTCCCAGATCTCGGGGATGGTGTAGGCGGGGTTGGTGAAGATGCCAAAGATAACGCCGACGGCCATGATGATCAGGCAGATGCCGAAGATGGGGTAGATCTTACCGATGACGGCGTCGATGGAGATGAAGGTCGCGATGAAGTAGTAGACCAGGATGATGACCAGCCAGAACAGGGTAGTGGTCAGAACACCGGACATACCGTTGTTCTTGCACAGGGTGACGATCAGGCCGGCAGGGCCGACTGCGAACACAGTACCGACCATGATCAGCAGCACGACGGAGAACACACGCATGACGTTCTGCATCACAGGGCCGAGGTATTTGCCGGTGATCTCTGCGATAGAGCCGCCGTCATTACGCTCGCTCATCATGCCGGAGAAGTAGTCGTGGACGCCACCTGCAAAGATGGTGCCGAAGGTGATCCACAGGAATACCACAGGGCCCCACAGAGCACCCTGCAGTGCGCCGAAGATGGGGCCGAGGCCCGCGATGTTCAGCAGCTGGACCAGAAACAGCTTCCACTGGGGCATCACGACATAGTCAACACCGTCGTTGATGCGGACAGCGGGAGTTTCACGGTCATCGGGTCCGAACGTGTTGTCAACGATCTTGCCATAGACGAAGTAACCGCCGATCAGGATCGCTAAACAGAGTAAGAAACTAATCATACCAGAAACCTCCTTTTTGATTTCTGCAGCCGACCCCATTCTGCCGACTGCCAAAATCATCCTTGGCCTTATGTTAACACATTCTTCATAAAATGAATAATATGCTTCTGGTATGGGTCATATATCAAAAAATATATGGCCCGGCACCCTGTTTGTGGGATGCCGGGCCATATTTTAACGAAGATGCGATTGAATTTCGAGGCTGTTTCTCTTTGAAACGATTCCGGAAATGTCCGGAGGGCAGTTTGCCGAAAATTCTTGCACGTTTTTGTGCAGAGTGCTGAGGCGAGGCACTTTTTTGCCTTTTTCCGTGGCTTTTTCGCATAAAATGGCGAGAACTGAAAAACGTCCTCATTTTACCGTGAGGGCGGCTTCCCGGTGGAGCAGGTCGATGAATGCCTGTTCTTCGGACCGGAGCGCGCCGTGGTCGGGGTAGACCAGCACGTCCCGCATGACCTGACGCTGGGCGGGGCATTTTTTGAGAACCAGATGGAACTGGTCCAGCGCCCGCTGGGGCATGGGGGAGGCCCACATATAAGCTGAGGGCAGCTGCTGCAAGATAGAAAGCTGGCTGCACCGCTCGTAGACATGGATGCGGCGGCTGTCGTTGACGTGCCAGCGCACGCCGTCGCCGCCGTCTTCGCCGGGGAGCTGGAAGTCGTCGTGCATGATCTCCATATAATGGTTCAGCTCCGAGAGGTCTTTCACCTCGTGCTTGGCCAGCGGGCCGTCCCGGTTGGTGAGAAGCTGGTATTCGAACTCCATCACAGGCTCCATTTTCAGACCCCGGCGGGCGCAGTAGTGGATGTAGTGGTCGTCGTCCTCGGCGGCATACCGCAGCAGCGCCAGGTGATAGCCCCGGCGCAGCACGAAGTCCAGCGCCTCCATGGAGCCGCCCTCCCGGATGTGGATGCGGAGCTGGTCGGCCCCGGCGGCTTCTTTCAGGAAATCCACCGCCGCATAGGAGGCGTAGGTGGCGTGGGGGATCATCACCCGCAGCTCGGCGCAGCGCTCCCGGGCGTGGTGGGCATCTTCGGTCAGGCGGTCTACCTCTTCCAGCACCCGCGCGGCCTGCTCGATGAACCGCCGCCCCTGCTCGGTGGGGATCATGCCGGTGGACGAGCGCTCAAAGATGCGCAGGCCGTATTCCTCTTCCAGATTTTTCAGCGCTTTGCTGACATTGGGCTGGGCGGCGTAGAGCTGCTTTGCCGCAGCGCTCACCGAGCCCCATTTCTTAATGGCAACGAGATAACGCAGTTCTGTGATGTTCAAAGCTCTTCTCCCCCGGTCAATGCAGATTTTCCTTTATTTTATCAGCCCGGCGGCAGACGTGTCAAGCCGCGGTTGACGCCTCGAAGAGCGGGGCTTATAATAAAGAAAAACGCCCCGCTCAAAAGCAGGGCGGGAGGTGGAAACATGGAGCGTTACCGCGTTGTGCGCATCGAAGAGCAGATGTACGGCTGCGAAGAGCTGCCCGAAGGGGCCGAGGTCTGCTGTGACGTGACGATAGAGGCAGCGGACGGCATCCGGAAGACCCTGTCCTGCCCCGACGCCGAGCTGACACGGCAGGGCATCGACGAGGGAGACACCGTGCTCTGGGACGGCACGGCCCTGCGCAAAGCCTGAATTTGGAAGAGAGCTGGAAAAGGAGAGGAACATCATGAAAAAAATCGAGACTTCTGCCCTCATCGGCCTGGGTGCGCTGGGCATCCTCTTTGGCCGGAAGATGCCCGGCGTGAAGGTCATTGCGGACGCGGAGCGCGTTGCCCGCTACTCGGCCCAGCCGGTGGTCTGCAACGGCAAAGAGTGCCATTTCGACTACGTCACGCCGGAGCAGGGCCAGCCGGTTGACCTGGTCCTCGTGGCCGTCAAGGCTACGGTGCTTGAGCAGGCCATCAAGGACATCAAAAAGTTCGTCGGCCTCGACACTATCATCATCAGCGTGCTCAACGGCATCACCAGTGAGAATGACATCGAGGCGGTCTATCCCGGCCACTGCCTGTGGAGCGTCGCCATCGGGATGGACGCTACCCGCGTGGGCCGCAGCCTGACGTTCGGTGCCGAAGGCCGCATCCAGTTCGGCGAGAAGGGCGGCGAGATGACCGACCGCGTAAAAGCGGTGGACGAATACCTCACCGCCTGCGGCATCGCCAGCGAGCCCTGCAATGACATCCTCTTCAAGCAGTGGAGCAAGCTGATGGTCAACGACGGCCTCAATCAGGCGGCCGCTGCTTTTGACCTGCCCTACGGCGGCCTGACCAAGCCCGGCCCGGCCTATGATAAGATGCTCGAGGCTATGCAGGAAGTCATTGATTTGTCGGTGCTGGAGGGCGTCAATCTGCCTGCCGACAACCACAAATCCTTCCTCGAATCCATGGCCCCCACCTTCAAGCCTGACGGAATGCCCAGTATGCGGCAGGACGTCCTCGCCAAGCGCCCCACCGAGGTGGAGCAGTTTGCAGGTGTCGTCCGCCGTCTGGCCCAAAAGCACGGGATGCCCACTCCGGCCAACGATTTCTTCTATGAGAAGATCCGGGAGATCGAGGCCAATTACAATAAATAAGGAGACACCATGCACAGCATTTATTTTGCCCGCCACGGCGAGACGGTCTGGAACGTGGAGAATAAGATCTGCGGCATGACCGACAGCCCCCTCACCGAAAAAGGCCGTCAGCAGGCCCGGGAGCTGGGCCGGAAGGTCAAAGAGAGCGGCGTCCACATCGACGAGATATTGTACTCGCCCCTGAGCCGCGCCGCCGACACCGCAAAGGCCGTGGCCGAGGCCACCGGCTTGCCCGCCCGCTGTGAGCCCCGCCTGCGGGAGCAGTGCTTTGGCAAATACGAAGGCACGCCCCGGGACGGCGCAGAGTTTCGCATCTCCAAGACTCATTTTGCCGACCGCTACGATGGCGGCGAGAGCATGATGCAGCTGGCCCAGCGCATTTATAATCTGCTGGACGAGCTGCGGCAGGATGAGAACAAGACCTATCTTCTCGTGGCCCACAACGGCATCGCCCGTGTGGTCGAGTCCTATTTCCACGACATGACCAACGAGGAGTATTCCGCCGCCGGCATCAAAAATTGTGAGTTGGTGGAATACCGGTTCGAATAACAGCAAAAAGGCCGTCGGGAGATCCCGACGGCCTTTCTTTTCAACAGGATGCTTTGCGATAGTGGAAAACTTTGTCCTTGGTGATGAACATCAGTGCCGTGACGCAGAGCGCACCAGCTTCGGCTGCCGTGACGGCCAGCCAGACGCCCTCGATGCCCAGAACCATGGGCAGAAAGATGAGGGCCAGCAGCTGGAACAGCAAAGTGCGCAGGAAGGAGATGAGCGCACTGGTCACGCCGTCGCCCAGAGCAGTGAAGAAGGACGAGCCGTAGACATTGAAGCCCATGAGGAAGAAGTTCAGGGCGTAGACGCGGAAGGCGTGGCTGGTCAGTGCCAGCAGCTCGGCGTCGTAGCCCACAAAGATGCGGGCCACATAGGGGATGACCAGCATGGAGAGGGCGGTCATAACGACGGCGATGACGCCGATGAGGCGGAGACTCTTCGAGTAAAGGTTGTTCAGCTCGGCGTGGTTGCGTGCGCCGTAGTGGTAGCTGACGATGGGGGCGCTGCCGACGGCATAGCCCACGAAGACGGCCACAAACAGGAACGCCGCATACATGATGACGCCATAAGCCGCGACACCGTTTTCACCGGCAAAGCGGAGGAGCTGGTAATTGTAAAGAATGTTGACCAGCGACATGGAAAGATTGGTCATCAGCTCCGAGGAGCCGTTGATGCAGGCGCTGCGGATGACGCCGCCGTTCCACTGGGCGCGGCCCAGATGGATAGAGCTGGTGGAGCGCTTATTGAGGAAGTAGAACACCGGCAGTACGCCGCCCACAGTCTGGCTGATGAAAGTGGCGATGGCCGCGCCCTCCACGCCGCCGTGGAGCATACCCACCAGCACGACGTCCAATACCATGTTGGTAACGCCTGCCGCCACCGTGAAGGCGAAGCCCAGATGGGGCTTTTCGGCGGTGACGAAGAAGCTCTGGAACATATTCTGCAAAATGAAGAAGGGCAGGGACAGCATCAGGAGGCGGCCATACCGGACGGCATAATCCAGCATCTCGCCCTCTGCGCCCAGCAGCGCCGCCGCCGGGCGGACGATGAGAACGCCGACAGCGGAGAGAACGATGCCCGCGAGGAGGCCCGTCCAGACGAAGAGGCTGAAATAGCGGTCGGCCTTTTCCCGGTCGCCCTCGCCCAGCGTGATGCCCACGATGGCGCTGCCGCCGGTGCCAAGCATGAAGCCTACCGAGCCGACCAGCATCGGCACCGGCATGATGAGATTGACGGCGGCAAAAGCCGTTTTGCCCACAAAGTTCGAGACGCACAGACCGTCCACGATGCCGTAGATGGAGGTGAACAGCATGGTGCCGACGCAGGGCAGCACGAACCGCAAAAGGCGGCTGTAATCAAAGTGGTCGGATAACTGTATTTTCTGCTTTGACATGGGTACTCCTTGTTACATTCCGGGTCGCCAGCCGGTGCAGTAGCGGGCATAATCCCGGTCTGCCTGCTTGACGTAGAGCACCAGCTCCTCGCCGCCGTCCTTTTTGGTGCGTTGACGCACCTTGGTGGGCAGGTTCTGGCGGTGGAGCAGTTCGATCTCGTCGTTCAGCTCTTCTTCGGTGTCAAAGGTGTCCAGCTCGGTCCAGTGGGTGGCAAAGAGCCAGAATTTTACAAGATGTTCGTTCAAGATCCAATTTCCTCCGATGCATTCAGACGGTAAAAGGGCGCGATGGCGTTCACGTCGCCGTGGCGCACGATGGAATAGGTGATGTCACAGTAGGGCTGGATGGCGGTGCTCTTCTCGACGGTGGAGATGAGCAGGACCTGCAGCTGCATCCGGCGGAACAGCTCCATCATGGGGCGGATGCGGTCGCTGGTCATCTTGCTGAACGCTTCGTCCAGCAGCACCAGACGGATGCTGTTCTCGCTCTTCTGGTAGATCTGGAGCAGAGACGCGCAGATAGCTACATAGAAGGGGGCCTGATTCTCGCCGCCGGAGGAATCGCGGCTGACGCGGGAAAGGGAAGCCTGCTGGCCGGAGACGGTGTTGGTCACTTTGATGTCGTAGTCGAGGTAGGTGCGGTAGTCTACATAATCCGAAAGGGTGACATTCTCGGGGCGGCGGCCCTCCTGCCGGGCGCGGGTGTTCTCGTCCACATCGGCCATGATCTTTTCCATCAGCTCGTCCACCTGACGCTCATAGACGGGGTCGGCGGTGGCGGCGAGATTGTCCAGTGAGTCGCCGTCGGTCATCTGCTGGTTTCCCTTGTCCACGATGACCTGATAGAATGCGGCCAGCTGGGGGTCGCGGCTGGGACCAAGCTCGAAGCGGTAGACCTCTTCGCCGTAGGTCAGCTGTTCCATTACCTTGTTCAGCTCCCGGAACTGCCGCCGTGCGTTGAAGATGTCGTCCTTCATCCGGAAGAGGATGTCCTTGCGGAAGCGGTCCTTGCAGTCGCGCTGTGCCTGCTCGAGGCGGGCGGCGTACCGCTCCAAATCAATGCGCACGAGGCTTTCGTGCTGGGCGCGGTACTGCTCGATGCCCGTAAGGCCCAGCGGATGATCGCAGACGTAGCGGGTGTTGTACTCTTTCTGGGCAGGCTCGAGGGTGCCGGTGAGGTAGACGGCCAGTGCGTCGTCCAGCCGGGCCTGTGCCTTTTCGGCGGACTGGGCCGCATAGCGCGGGCCTTTGTCCTTGCTCAGGGCCGCGAAGCGCTCCCGTGCCAGCGGCTCCAAAAGCGGGTACTGCCCGAAGAACCGGTCGGCGGCATCCTTTGCCTGCCTGGCGGTCTCTTTTGCCTTGGTCTGCTCAGCCTCGCAGGAGGCCAGCTGCTTTTCGCAGACACGGATGTCGCCGCCGGCTGTCTCCACAGCGGCGCGGGCGGCGTCCCACGCGGCCTCGCGGGCCTCGTCCTCTTTGTAAAGCTGCTGCAGCATCGGGTTCTCGCGGCACTCGGCCAGCTTCTGCTCCTGTGCGGTGCAGTCGGCGCGGGCCGCTTCCAGCGCGGCGCGGGCGTCCCACAGCGCGGCCAGCTCATCCATGACGCTGCTGTGCAGCACATCCTGATAGCTGTCCCGTGCGGCTTTGAGGGCGGCGGCAGACTGGACCGCTTCCTTGCTGCGGGCGGTCAGCTCATCCAGAGCTTTCGTCAGCGCTTCGGCCCGGGCGCGGCGGGCGTCAAGGCCGATATACCGCTGGGGTGTGCGGAGACGCTCGAGGCGGAAGGGGTGGTGGCGCAGCAGGTCGCGGGTAGCGCTGTCGGGATAGTTTTCCAGTGTGTCGGGGGTGTCACAGCAGACGATGCGCCGCAGGATGGTGTCGGCATACTGTGCGGCCAGCGGGTTCTCGCTTCGGACCTGCGCGGCGAGACTGTCGGCAGGGGCGGCGTCGGCCTTGCGGTTGGCCGTGCGGATGCTGGGGGTGTCCAGCAGGCTGATGGGGCCGACCTTGTCCCGCAGGGCCACAAAGGCGCTCTTGGCGGCGGCGTAGTGGGCAGGAGGCACGAGGATGTCGAACCGGCGGTCGCCGAGGCAGGCTTCCACGCAGTCCTGCCAGCTCTCGTCCTCGACGCTCAGCAGTTCGCAGAAGATTTTGGCGTCCGGCGTCATGCCGCGGCTCTTGAGCTCAGCGTTCACGGCGTCCCGCACTCTGGTGGCGGCGTCGCCATGGGGGTAGACCCACCGGCCTCCCGAGACGGAGGCCAGCTCCGCCTGCTTTTCCTGTACCTCAGCAGTGAGGGCGTCGGCGCTCTGCCGTGCGGCGAAATACTGCTCCTCCAGCGGCTTTTCCAGCCCGGCGAGGGCGCTTTGGAGCTGAGGCAGAGTCTCCGCCGTCAGTGAGGCCGGCCAGAGCGATTTTTCGACGGCAAAGCCGCTGCGCTGCAAGCTCTGCAAGAGGCTCTGCACTTTGCCTGCGGCGGCTTCGCTTCTGGAAGCGTCCCGACCGGCCTTGTCCAGTGCGGTCTTTTTGCGGGCCAGCTCTTCGCTCAAGGCGTCCAGCGCCCGGCCCTCGCCGCTGGCGGCGGCACTGTGGGCCGAGAGGTAGGCCCGGCGGGCCTCGGCTTCGGCGTCTTTTGCGGCGGCGTAGCGGGCTGTCAGCTCTTCGTGCTGGCGCTTTCCGGCGGCAAGATGCTCCTGCCAGGTGTTCGTCCCGGCGGCGGCTTCCTCAGCACGGGCCAGCAGGGCAGTGCCTCGGTTGACGAGGGCTTCCGTTTCCTTCTGGGCAGCTTCGCGGCCATAGTCCACGATTTGTTCCAGCGCGGCGGCGCGGGTCTGGGCTTCGGCCAGCACGGCGTGGAGGTTTTCCAGCTCCACCCGGTCGCCCTGCAAAGCTTCCAAATCAAGCTCGGGCTGAGGCAGGATGTACTGATATAAAAACTCCCGGAAGTTGGGGATCTCGTCCATACTGGTACCCATCTGGAAGACTTCGTTGAACTTCTTGCCCAGCGGGCTTGCGGCGCGGCCGATGCCAAGCGCCCGGCAGATGCGGTCGCGGGCTTCGCCAGGGCTGCGGGTGTAGGAGAGACGGCCCACAGCGGGCTTGAAGTTCTCTTTCGAGCTGGGCGCTCCGGTGCGGGGGTCGATGAAGGGCAGCTGCTCGAGGGTGCAGCCGTCCTCGGAGATATACCAGGTCTGGTCGCCGGGATGGAGCTCCTGCATGGGGCCTTCCGACTCGACCCGGACGGCGATGACGAAGTGGGTGCGCTTGACGCTGTCCCAGAACTCCGCGCCGATGTAGGCCACGGTGCGGCCCGGGCGGCGGTAGGCGTTCTCGCCGCGCTGCTTGGCGTGGACAGAGCCTTGCAGGGTGCGGCCACTCTTTTTGTTGCCGAGAGCGTTGAAGTTGCGATTGGTGGTCAGGCAGTAGCGGATGGCGTCGAGGATGGTGGTCTTGCCCACGGCGTTGACGCCGATCATGTAGGTCAGCCGGGCGCAGTCGAAGGTGACGTTCTCAAAGTTGTGCCAGTTGATGAGCTTCAGGCGTTTCAGTTCTATCATTCTTCCACCTCCACGGCAGCGGTGCCGTCCTCCGGCCGCTCATAAAGCGAAAGCTCACTGCGGGTGCGGGTCACTTCGGCGGCAGCGTCCGCAAGGTCGGAATCCGGCAGAGCGAGCAATACGGTGGGGAATACTTCGATGCGGCTGTCCAGCCCGGAAAGCCGTCCCACCGGCCGGGCCAGATTGTACCGGCGCAGGGTGCGCAGCAGCTTTTCCAGCGTGGGCTGGTCGAGGCGGCGGGGCAGGTTCATCTTTTGGAGTTCGGCCTGTACCTCTTCCACCGTCACCAGAACCTGGTCGGCGCTGGCCGAGAGGCTCTCCCGCTTTTGGAGGTAGAGCAGGCGCAGGACTAAGAGCAGGATGCTCTCGTACTTCAGAAGCCGAGCCTGACTGCCCTCATGCTCGTTGACGAGGGCCGCCGCCTGCAGCGGGGCGGGGTAGAGCACCACCGAGTAGCCCAGCGGCGCAAACACGGCCCGCACTTCGTTGAGGTGGTCCTGAACATAAAGATATTTGGCGCGCTGGTCCTCCACGCCGCCCAGCACAAAGCAGTGGTTGAGCAGATAATTTGCGCACTCTTCCAGCATTTTATTCGTTTCGGTCATCTTCGGCGTCCTCCTTGCGGGGTGTCAGAGTAAATTCTTCAAACCGGAAGCCGCCCCGCGTGGCCCACTCGCCGGTGAGCTGGATGTCATAACAGCGGCGCGGCGACTGGGAGTAGGTGTGCAGTCCGATGATGCGTGCGAAGTCGTTTGGGTATTCGTCGGCGAGGGTGGACGCCGAGACAGAAGGCCGTGCGGCCAGCGCCTGCCGGGCGAGGATGTCCACGTTCTCCTCGGTGACGGCCATCCGGGCGTAGTCCAGCAGGAGCTTCTGCTCCCGGCGGAGCTGCTCTTCGTCCAGCTGTCCGGCCTGCACCGGGGCCAGCGGCGCGTCGGTGCGGGGTGCGGCCGGAGGATAGAGCGGCTTTTCGCCGAAGACCTGCACCGGCCAGAGCTTGAGCCGCGCGGCCAGCGGGCCGTCGTCCGGCTCAAAGAGCTGGTCGGGCGTTTTGATGTTCTCAGCGTACCGCCGCAGCAGGGCGGTGACGCTGCCCTGAGCCGAGCGGTCGCTCAGCAGCAGGAACTGCGCCCGCTGAACGGCCCGCTTGCGGTAGCGGACGTGGCTGGCGTCGATCTCCCGGATGAGGGTGCTCATCTCTTCGAGGGCGTCCCGCTGTTTCTGGATGAGGGCGCGGACGGCGGGAGCGGCCTCGCTCGGGGCGCAGCGCTCCACCCGGGCGTAATCCAGCGCCAGCTGGGGCAGATAGTTCGTCTCGCAGTCGTCCAGTCCCTCTTCGAGGAAGGCGCGGTAGTTGAACAGGTTGTCGCTGGTCTTGAAGCGATGGTAGGCGGCCGCCACCACCTTTTCTTCGTACTGGTCGAAAAGCTCCAAGACTTCCTGCGGGGTGCGGTTGCGGGTGAGGCGGTCGATGTAGTGGCCGATGGAGGCGTTGAGGGCGCGGAGGGACTTGTTCAGCGCCTCAAGGTCGCCGGCTACCTCCCGCAGGACGTTCTCGTAGGGGCTCTTCTCTTCGCCCACGTTCTGCAAAAGCTGCCACGCCTTGTAGAGCTTGCCGGTGTAGGTGACGACCCGGGGGTTCAGGATCTCTTCCAGCGCTTCGAGAAGCGGCGTCACCTCCGGCACAAAGGCCAGCGCAGGCTCTTCTTCGTAGCTGCCGGGCTGTTCGGCCAGCCAGCCGGTGCGCCGCAGCCGCAGCAGAAAGCCCAGCGCCAGCGTGTGGGGGTCGCGGGTGGGCTGCTCGGCCTCATCGCCCGCGTCGTCGGCGTCCAGTGCCAGAGGCTTTGCCAGCGCGGCGAAGTAATCCTCGGCCCGGGATACGGCCTCGGCCCGCAGGATGCTGTAATCTGCCGTGTGGCGGCACTCCTCCCACAGCAAGAGCAGCAGCTCTGCATAAAATGCCCGGTTCGGCCCCGCCAGCGGCCGGAACAGCCGCGGGCTGACCAGTTCAAACAACTGCATCCGTATGCCCCTTTCAATCGGTAAATATCGACTTCTATTGTACCACAGTTGACAGGGATTTGCACCCCGCCGGGAAATAAAAACACAGGCCGGCAAAGCGGTATAAAACCCCTTTGCCGGCCCGTGCGGCGCTCCCTTATTCCCAAGCCGAGCGGCAGAGCCGCGGAAAGGCTTGACAATGATTGACTCGATGATAGCACAACCTTGGTGCTCTGTCAACCGGAACGTGAAAAAAAGTAAGATGTGCGGAAGGATTTCTCCAATCTTTTCCTGAAATTACACACATTTTCCACGAATTTGTGATAGCCTTATTTTTAGAAGAACTCCCCGACAATGTACTCGTTCGTAATACAAGGCGGAACTACTCCTGATAGATGCACAACAGCCCCCCGGAATGCAGGACTCCGGGGGGCTTCGTGTTTATAAGAGGCGTTTACCAGCAGCCGCGCACCCGGAAATCCCGCTCCCATGGGTCGGGGGCGAGGTCGCGCTGGCGGAGCGAGGTGATCTGGATATAGTCGCTGCGCTGGATGAGGGCGAACAGCTTGAGGAAGAGGGCCGGGTCGCCCTGCACCTCCAGCGTGACCGAGCCGTCGTCCTCGTTCTCCACCCAGCCGGTGAGGCCAAGGCTCTGGGCGGCGTACCGGGCGCGGTAGCGGAAGCCCACGCCCTGCACCTGCCCTTCGATGGAGTACCGCCGCCGGACGGTGCCCTCGGGCAGGGCGGGGGGCTGGCGGTCCTTTTCATTCAGAAAATCAAACATAAGCGGCTTACAGCTCCTGATATGCGCTCATCAGAGCGGGGATGAACTGCTTTTTGCGGCTGACGACGCCGGGCAGCACCCAGCTGCCATCTTCTTCCGGCTCCTTCTCGAAGCCGCTGCGCAGCATCTCGTCGGCATGACGGCCGGTGCAGATGACGACGCTCTCTTCCTTCGGCACATCGGTCAGCAGCATATAGAGGTCCTCCACGTTCTGCTTGCCGCAGGCTTCGGGCAGATAGGGGGTGAGCAGCTTCTGGGCCGCTTTCAGGTTCTTGCGGGTCATGTAGCTGCCCTGCGCCACGCCGAAGCGGACGTCGCCGCACATGAACACCTTGAAATCCTGCAGGAAGACTTCCTCCGGGGTCTTGCCGTCCAGCTTCTCGCCGGCCTCGAACATCTCGGAGGCAAAGGCGTCGATCTCGACGCCCGCGATTTTGGCGAGGCGGTTGGCGATGGAGACATCGACGGGAGTGCAGGTGGGGCTGCGGAAGACCAGCGTATCCGAGAGGATGGCCGCCAGCAGCAGACCGGCGATCTGAGGCCGTATCTCGACGCCGTTCTCATCGTACATCTGGGTGATGATGGTGGCGGTGCAGCCTACGGGCTGGTTGCGGAAATAGACCGGGCCGCTGGTCTCAAGGCTGCCGATGCGGTGGTGGTCGATGATCTCCAGGATCTCAGCCTGGTCGAAGCCCTCCACGGCCTGAGTGGCCTCGTTGTGGTCCACCAGGATGATGCGGCGCTTGCGCAGGGCGATGATGTTGCGGCGGCTGACCATGCCGCAGTACTTGCCGTCCTCGTCGAGGATGGGGAAGTAGCGGTGGCGCACCTTGGCCATCACGCGGGTGACGTCGGCCACCGGGGTGACGAGGGTGAATTTCATGATGTCGTCGCGGGTCATATAGTAGGAGATGGGGGCGCACTGGCTCATGAGCTTGCCGGCGGCGTAGGTGTCGCAGGGGGCGGTCATGATGGCAACGCCGGTCTCCTCGGCAATGCGCTGGATGGTGCGGCCCACCTTGGCGCCGTTGCAGATGATGAGGAGGGATGCTTCCTTCTCGATGGCGCACAGCTGGCTCTCATAGCGGTTGGTCAGGATGACGATGTCGCCCTTTTCGACGTTGTTTTCCAGCATCTCAGGGGTGGCAGTGCCGATTTTGATATGACCGGTGGTGCAGACGGCGTTCTCGTTGCCGACGACCATGGTGCCGCCGAGGGTCTCGAGGATATTTTTATAGGTGGTGCGGCTGGTGGCAAGCACACCGGTGTCGAACACGTCCATGTTGGCCGTGGCGATGTCCTTCACGGTGATGATGCCTTCCAGCTCGTTGTCGGCGCTCGTGATGGGCAGGGTGTCGATCTTCTGGTCGCGCATGATCTCCCATGCCTTGCGCAGACTGGTGGAGCCGGGGATGCCGGGCATCTCGCGGTAGTCCACATCACGGATCTTCGGGTTGACATCGGTACACATCCGGGGCGGCGCGACGCCGAACCGCTTGAGCACGAATTCCGTCTCCTGGTTCATCCGTCCGGCCCGGCGGGCCTCGCAGACGAGGGAGCTTGTCTTATTTTTCAGCTCTGCGTACGCAATGGCAGAGCAGATAGAGTCGGTGTCCGGGTTGCGATGTCCGATGACCACGACTTTATGAGCTGTCTTTGGCATAGATTCCTTCCCCCTTGTGGGTCTTGGGTTGTCCTTCTTATCATGATACCGGAGCGCCGGTTTGTCCGCGTCCCTGCACGGCGCAGAAAAGGGAAGCCCTCTGGCAGCTTTCATTGTAACACAAGATGGAATGGGGGTAAAGTGGCGCAGAGGAGCAGGATTCTTAAAATTTTGAGAGATTCTTGTATACATCTTCTTGCCTTTTGGGGAAAGGCGCTGTATCATAGGGATAAGTCTGTATACTTTGAAAAAGCCCCTTCGGGGGCGGCGCGGAGGAGCGAATGACGAGCACAAAATTTGAAACGAAGCCTTTGTTTACCCGCCAGCAGCTGACGGCCCTGCTGCTGCCGCTCATTGCGGAGCAGGCCCTGAGCGTGACCATCGGCCTGGCCGATACCCTCATGGTGTCGTCGGTGGGCGAGGCGGCGGTGTCGGGCGTGAGCCTTGTGGACACCTTCAACACCCTGATGATACAGATCATGACGGCGCTGGCCACCGGCGGCGCGGTGGTCGCCAGCCAGTACATCGGCCATCGGGAGGAGAAGAGCGCCCGGGCTGCTGCCGCACAGATCATGTTCATCATGTCCAGCTTCAGCATTCTTGTGGCAGCGGTAGTTGTGGTGGGACGCCACGCCATCCTGCGGGGCATCTTCGGCTCCATCGACGCCGACGTGATGAAGTACGCCGAGACATATTTCCTGCTGTCGGCCCTGAGCTACCCTTTCATCGGCCTGTATAACGCAGGCGCGGCCCTCTTCCGGGCGCAGGGCAACAGTAAGATCAGCATGATGTCCAGCCTTGTGATGAATATCGTCAACATCGGCGGCAATGCCATCCTCATCTTTGGCTTCAAGATGGGCGTCATGGGCGCGGCGCTGGCCAGCCTCGTCTCCCGCGCGGTGGCCTGCTGTGCCGTCCTCTTCCTGCTCCAGAAGCCGGATTGTATGCTCCGCGTCACCGGCCTGTCGGCCCTGAAGCCGGACGGAAAGCTCATCCAGCGCATCCTGCGGGTGGGCATCCCGGCGGGCATCGAGAACGGGATGTTCCAAATCGGCAAACTGTCGGTGGCCAGCCTCACCAGCACCCTCGGCACCGCCGCCATCGCGGCCAATGCCGTGGCCAACACCACCAGCACCTTCCTGAACATCCCGGCCAGCGCCGTCGGCATGGCGGTGCTCACGGTGGTGGGCCAGTGCCTCGGTGCAGGCGAGAAAGAGCAGGCTGTCTGGTATGCCCGCCGTCTGCTGCTGGTGGCCTACTGCGGTGCCTGGGTCATGAACCTGTCGGCCTTCTTCTTCGCCGACCGCTGGGCGCTGTCCTGGTTCAGCCTCTCGCCGGAGGCTTCGGCCATGGCGCTGGAAGTCATGATGTGGTTCAACATCGTCTCCCTCTTCTTCTGGCCCTCCAGCTTCACCCTGCCCAACATCCTCCGTGCCGCCGGAGATGCCAGCTTCACCATGACCGTCAGCATCGTGTCTATGTGGGTGTTCCGCGTGGGCTTCTGCTACCTGTGGGTCCTGAAGATGGGCGGCGGACTGCTCAGCATCTGGATGGGTATGTATCTCGATTGGGCGTTCCGCTCCATCTGCTTTATGGTGCGTTTTGTCCGGGAAAAATGGCTCGAGCAGAAGGTCATCTGAAACTTCCTCTTGCTTTTTTCGGCTCAGAGTGGCAGAATGAGAAAAAGAAATGGAAGAAGGGGATTCTCTATGCTGTTTCATCCTGCACAACTGGGCCTCGCCCATCTGGACAAAGCAACGCTGGAAGCCGATAAGAAAGCCTGCAAAAAGATCGGCCCCTGCGGCGTGGGCAAAAAGGCCCTCTACCTCAACAGCTTTTACATCGACCGCCGGTATTATCTGCCCTATGGCAGCATCAGCCGTGTGTTTAAGCGGGTGGCCATGAGTCAGGGAGGCTTCTCCGGCAAGGGGATGTTTGCCTCGATGGCTTACCTCGTGGTGGAGTACGACGGCGGCAAGCAGAAGCAGTGCAACTTCAAGGACGAGCGGGACGTGGACGCCCTGCTGGAAGTTCTGGCGAAAGAACAGCCCAACATCCCGCGTCTGAGCGCCGCAGGCGAGGTGGAAATTGCCCGCCAGAAGGCCGAGAAAGCCGCCCGGAGGCTGCCCCAGCTCTCGAAAGAGGCAGAGCAGAGCGTGGGCCAGCTCAAGCGCGCATCGGACTACCTCGCCAGGAAACCGGAGCTTGCCAAAGAGCTCAGCGCTGCCGAGCGCCGCAAGCGCGCCCAGCTGCAGAGCAAGCCGGTGTATAAATATGTGGCGCTCATCATCAGTCTGTTCGGCGTGGTGTCTGCGGCCTATGGCATCCAGAGCATCATCAACCACACCGGAAACTACGGCATCTACTTTGCGCTGTTCGGCTTTGCGGCCATCTTCCTCTTCTCCAGCTACAACATGATGCCTACGGCCCACAACAACCGTAATGCCATCATGAAGCGTGCCGACAGGGCCGAAGCGGCCATGGCCGAGTACATCAAAGCCTATCCCGGCGGGAACTTCCCGGTGCCGGACATCTACGCTCACCCTGTGGTGCTCAAGCAGATGACCGATGCTCTTCAGGAGGGCCGGGCCGTCACTCTGCCCGAAGCTCTCGAGGCTGTGAAGAACCGCCTCAAAGAGGTCAACGCCGACGTTCAGGTGGAGCAGGAAGAGTACGACGAGATCGTCCAGATCAAGGCCATGTTCCTCAACCACGATTATCAGTAACGAAATAAAGAAATGCCATCGCCGCGAGGCGATGGCATTTTTGTGTCTTATCAGACTTCTGCGGGCTGGGGCTGAGTGAATATCTTCATGCTGTCCTTGTAGGCGTGGATGAAGTAGACGATCTCTGCGATGGCGGTCAGCGTCCAGGAGCAGGGGTAGAGCAGATAGAGTGAGGGGATGGTATGGAAGTGGGCGAAGATGGTGTAGACCCAGATGACCCGGAACACGCAGGAGCCGAGGACGACGATGACAGTCGGCACTACTGTCTTGCCCAGGCCGCGGGAGGCCGCGATGGTGCAGTCCATGAAGGCCGAGATGCAGTAGGCAAAGCCCATGACGCCCACACGCTTCATGCCGGCGTCGATGACGGCGCCCTCGGTGGTGAAGAGGGCGAGGAACTGCCGCCCGAAGACGAACAGCGAACCGCCCAGCACGAGGCCGACGCCGAAGGAGTAGGCGAGGGCAATGAAGTAGCTCTTCTTCACGCGGTCAGGCTTGCCCGCGCCGTAGTTCTGACTCATGAAGCTGGCGCAGGCCATATAGAACGCGGCCATTGCGTCGTATATCATGTTGTCGGCGTTGGCGGCGGCGGAGTTGCCCTTGACCATGAGGGAGTCAAAGGAGTTGACACCGGCCTGGATGAAGAGGTTTGCAATGGCGAAGACGGCGTTCTGGAATCCGGCGGGCAGGCCCAGCGCGAGGATGCGCTGGGTGGTGGCAGGGTCGAGGGCGACCTTGTGGAAGTCCAGGGCGTAGCAGTCCTGCACGCGGGTCAGCGCCCGCAGAACGAGGAAGGCCGAGACGCACTGGGAAATGGCACTTGCCAGCGCCACGCCCACCACGTCCAGATGGCAGACGATGACGAAGAAGAGGTTGAGCAGGATGTTCAGCGCGCCCGCGATGCACAGGTAGTACAGCGGCTTTTTCGTCTCGCCAATGGCGCTGAAGATGGCGTTGCCGTAGTTATAAAGAGCCAGCGCCGGCATACCGAGGAAGTACACCCGCAGGTAGAGCACGGCGCCGGGGTAGAGGTCTTCTTTGGTGTTGAGCAGATGGAGCAGGGCCGGAGAACCCAGCAGGCCGATGAGCAGGAGCAGTACGCCGGCGGCGATGCTGACCAGCAGAGCCGAGTGGACGGTCTTCTCCACATCGTCGGCATGGCGCGCACCGTAGAACCGGGCTACCAGCACGTTGATGCCGTTGCTCAGACCGATGAGGAAACCGGTGAACAGAGTGACGAAGATGCTGGTGGAGCCTACCGAGCCGAGGGCCGTGGAGCCTGCGAACCGGCCCACCACAGCCACGTCCGACATATTAAAGAGCACCTGCAGCAGATTGGACAGGACCAGCGGCAGGCTGACCAGGAGGATCTGTTTGGCCAGAGGCCCTTCGGTCAGAGACTTTGCGGATGAACTCATAGTTTCTTTTTTCCTTTTCTTATCCCAAAACAGTACCCGCGCACACCGGGGCACAAGCTCTATTATAAAGATGTTTTTGCTTTTTGCAATATAAAAAGATGGTCTCCTGACAATAGAAAAGGGGCTGTTGCAAAATAGCTCCAACAAAAATGAGATAGACTTCTCCAACTGCCCGGCCATCCTTGCCGGCTGGAACAGCGAGGAAGTCCAAAGAGAATTTGCCGCGTGGCAGGCGGAACAGGCGCATCATACCTCCAGCAAAGAGAAACAGAGCGTTCCCGACGGGGAACGCTCTGTTGTACATATCGTTATTGTTTGTGGATTTTTCAGGGTGCATCCGCAGGGCGCACCCTATTTTTGTTTCATCATGGTTGGGTGTACATCAAACCGCATCACCGCAACTCCTTATAGGTTTCTTCTGGCACCGGCTCGCACCATTCGTTAGAGGTGCCTTCGCCGGGTACTTCCACTGCCAGATGAGAGAACCAGCAATCGGGTGCAGCACCGTGCCAGTGCTTGACCTCCGGGGGAATATTCACCACATCGCCCGGATGCAGCTCCCGCGGCGCTTTGCCCCATTCCTGATAGTAGCCCCGGCCTGCCACGCAGACAAGGATCTGCCCGCCACCCTTTGCGGCATGATGGATGTGCCAGTTGTTCCGGCAGCCCGGCTCAAAGGTGACGTTGTAAATGCCAACCTGTGCGGTGGACAGGGGGGCCAGATAGCTTTTTCCGCTGAAATACTGTGCAAAACCGTCGTTGGGTGCGCCGATGGGGAACACCATTTCACTCTGGTGCTTTGCCTTGGCATCCTCTGCAGCGTCCTCTGTCCAGATTTCCTTTGCTATGCGGAAAGCCGCCCACGCCTTGGGCCAGCCAGCATAAAATGCCGCATGGGTCAGGATCTCTGCAATCTCAGTCCGGGTAATACCGTTGTTTTTCGCTGCCGTCAGGTGATACCGAAACGAGGAGTCCGTCAGTCCCTGCGCCATCAGTGCCACCACCGTCACAAGGCTGCGGTCCCGGAGGGAGAGTTTATCCTCTCGGCTCCACACCTGTCCGAACAGTACCTCATCGTTAAGTTCTGCAAATTTTGGTGCAAATTCGCCCAGAGCATCACGCCCTGCGGTCTGTTTCACTGCCATTATACGTTCCTCCCCATCTCGTAAGCCTGTGCCATGGCAGAGGTGTTTCGCACCGCACCCGGCTCATAGACACCGCCTGCTACAAGGACGCCCTTTTCCACGGCACCTTCCACACAGTCTGCATAGCCCCGGAAGCAGGCCAGCGTAGTGTCCGCAGAGGATTTTTCCTCGTCTGCCATGGTGGTGATATAGTAGAATTCCTTGTCTTTGACCTCAAGCCACCGTGCCACGGTACGGTCGATCACTGCCTTCAACTGGGCACTGATGGAGTAGAAGTATACCGGGCTTGCCAGCACAATGACATCGGCATCGATCATCTTTTGCAGGATGTCTGCCATATCATCCTTGTGGACGCAGGCTCCGCCGTGGGTGCTGCAGTAGTAGCAGCCGGAACAGGGAGCCACCTTTTTCTCAGCGGCCCGGATCTTTTCTGCTTTATGCCCGGCATCCTGTGCTCCACGCAGAAATTCGTCGCATAGAATATCAGAGTTGCCGCCCTTCCGGGGACTGCCAGACAAAATCAATACCTTCTTGCTCATAGGAACCTCCTTGACAGCAGAGTGCATCCGCATTATGATGTTGATAAAGTTTGATTTTATCATACAACTTAAAGCGTACTTTAAGTCAAGGGCTTTTTGAAAAAAACGGAGGTTTCAGATGATCTATACCGTAGGTGAAATGGCACAAAAGCTGGGCGTACCTGCCTCCACCCTGCGCTACTACGACAAAGAAGGGTTACTTCCCTTTGTGGAGCGTTCCTCCGGCGGCATTCGGATGTTCCGGGAAAATGACTTCGAGTGGCTGCAGGTCATCCGTTGCATGAAAAAAGCCGGAATGTCCATCAAGGATATCCGGCAGTATATTGAGCTTTCCATGCAGGGAGCTGAACTACGATCGCTTATGTATGAAAAACGCAGTTACAGCGTATTTCAATCTTGTAAAGTAGTCAATTTCCAATAGTGGTCAAATGGTGGTCAAGCGTCAAGCGACATATCGACCAAGCAGGGGGGCTGATTCC